>UOEY01000063.1_pt1 | contig 62752 bp, 55 predicted proteins | sample 1989501 | NCBI WGS metagenome assembly UOEY01 (sample SAMEA4712198, study PRJEB27164) | hydrothermal vent metagenome | biome: marine basaltic hydrothermal vent biome; feature: marine hydrothermal vent; material: mineral | place: Pacific Ocean | collected 2011-06-14/2011-07-23 | depth 1691 m | reverse complement strand
GGCAGTGTATTCCTGCCAGAACCCCACCCCGGCGTTAAAAAGCAGCAGGGCAAGGATAATGAAAAAATCCGGCCAGTGCTGTACTGCCGCCGAGAGGATGGCCGCCACTTCGATCATCCAGGGAATAGGTCCCCAGAAGTAGCCGAGCAACATCCTGATAAAAGAAACCTTCTTTTCTGCCAGGGCATTGGGGCCGTACTGCTGCAGCCGTCGTGTCGCTTCTGCGGAACTGAGTCCTTTGCCCTGTTGTGGTGCGGTGGTGGATGATGCTGATGCCATCATAACGAGAAACCTCCATGATAAAAACCATTGGGGATGTAAAAAAGGTGCGGGCCGGTTTTGCTTTTTGTCTTTTCGTTCAATGCTCCCATAAAATCTGGTGCGCTTCCAACGGAACCTTCGCCTGCGGATGAGAAGGAATGACTCGTACCGTATAATCCGTTGCCGGCCGTTGGGTCGTGATCGTATAGGTATACAGATAGCCGTGCACGGCGCCGATAAGCGGCTCGGTATTTTTCATCGGATAGACTTCCGCTGCCTGTTCGCCCAAGGGGTCCGCATAGAGCTCGACCTGTACTGTCTCCGGGTCCAGGTCATCGAGATAGACCTGGACCGTGAAAAAAGTACCTTTGTCGACGGTTTTGCTTTCCCGGCGGCCGAAACGAATGCCGGACCAATGCTGCTCAAGCTTTGTTTCCCATTGGTTAATCTGCCGGGCAATCGCCGTATTGGTCGTTCGCAGGGTCACTGTCGCCGCCATCTCAATATAATATTTTTCCGTATATTCTCTTACCATGCGATTGGCGGAGAAGCGGGGGGTCAGCTTCGCCATGCTGTGACGCATGAGATGGACCCAGCGTTCCGGAATGCCCTTGGCGTTACGTTGATAGTAGAGGGGGATAATTTCGTCTGCCAGCAGGGCATACAGATCACGGGCCTCTTTGGCGTCCCAGGCCGGATCGTTATCATGCAGACCGCCGTCGCCCAATGACCAGCCGACCTCCCGGTTCCATGCCGCCGCCCACCAACCATCCAGTTCCGAGACGTTCAGGCCGCCATTAGCCAGTATTTTCATGCCGCTGGTGCCGCAGGCTTCCCAGGGACGACGCGGGGTGTTGAGCCACAGATCAACTCCCTGGACCAGGTGTTCCGCCATCAGCAGGTCGTAGTCAACGAGAAAGACGACTTGCTGCTCCAGGTGAAACTCATGAATAAAATTGATCCAGGCCCGGATCATGGCCTGTCCTTCATGGTCCTGCGGATGGGCCTTGCCGGCAATGATCAGCTGCAGCGACCGGCCACTGTCCAAGAGCAGGTGCGCTAATCGTTCCGGTTCGTGCAACAGCAGGTCCGGACGTTTGTAGGAGGTAAAACGACGGGCAAAACCGAGTGTCAAAACGTTCGGGTCGAAAATCGTTGCCGCCGCGAGCGGTTGATGGGCTGCCGGGCCGTGCAAGGCCTGTTGCCGGACCAGTTGTTGCCGCAGCCAGGTAATCAGGCGCAGACGGTTTCGGGTCCGCATCGCCCATAACTGCTCAGCGGAGATTTTCATGATTGCCGTTTCAAGATCCCGTAGGTCCTCGCGCCAGCGTTCCTTGCCGCAGGCATCTGTCCACAGGCGATCGGATTCCGGGGAATCCCAGCTTGGCACATGCACGCCGTTGGTAACATGGCCGACCGGTACTTCTCCGGCCGGCCAGCGGGGGAAGAGCGGTTGGAATATACTGCGGCTGACCCGGCCATGCAGCCGGCTGACCCCGTTAACGGCACCGCAGCCGTGCATGGCCAGCCAGGCCATGTGAAAGGGTTCTTGGCAGCCGCCGGCCCGGATATCGGTTCGTCCCCGGGCCAGCAGATCTTTGCATGAAATACCGAGGCCGGCGGCATACTCTTTCATGTATTGTTCGAACAACCAGGGGGCAAAACGGTCAAAACCGGCTTCCACCGGGGTATGGGTGGTAAACAGGTTGCCGGCCCGGGTTGCGGTCAAGGCCACGTCAAAGGGAACCTGGTGTCGTATCATGAAAAACCGGGCTCGCTCCAGGACGACAAGGGCCGCATGCCCCTCGTTGAGGTGGCAGATTTCCGGGGTAATATGCAGGGCCTGCAGGAGACGATAGCCGCCGATTCCCAGGACGATTTCCTGTTGCAGCCGCATTTCCGGGCCGCCGCCATAGAGCTCGCTGGTGATCCCCCTGTCGGCGGGACTGTTGAGCGGGTCGTTGCTGTCCAGGAGATAGAGGATAACCCGGCCGACCATGACCTGCCATGCCCGCAGCCGCAGTATCCTGCCGGGCAGGCTCACTTCCACGAAGAGCCATTCGCCGTCATCATCACGTACCGGCTGAATGGGTAATTGCGTGGGGTCGCTGTACGGGAAGAAAACCAGCTGGTTCCCCTGGGCGTCCAGCCCCTGGCGAAAATATCCCTGCTGGTATAACAGGCCGATACCGATGACCGGTATGCCGAGTTCGCTGCCGGCCTTGAGGTAGTCGGCGGCCAGCACCCCAAGCCCGCCGGAATAGATGGGCAGGGACTCGTCCAGGCCGAACTCCATACTGAAGTAGGCGATGGTGGACAGGTCCGACTTGGGCCAGCTTTGCCGAAACCACGTCGGCCGTTCGCGGGCGGTGCGCTGTTCCCGGCGCAGTTCATGTAACAGGGTGGTGAAACCGGTATCCGTCGTCAACCGGAGCAGGTATTTTCTGCTGACCGTCTGGAGAATAAGCCATGGGTTGTGGGTACGGCTCCAGAGATCAGGGTCGATCCGTTGCCATAGTTTATCGGCAGCATGGCTCCAGGACCAGCGCAGATCAAGGGCCAGTTCCCGCAGTTCGGACAATTCTTCCGGAAGATCGGAGAGTGGCATGCCATACGAAGTTGTCATGAAAATTTCCTGTATAATGCTGGTGTAACTGGTCACAGGGTGTGAAACTCTGCGCTATTCCTTACGTCCAACCTGTAAACCGTCACAGGTGCCACAGATTTACGTAGTCGCTTCCGTTCGCAGGTAAGCGACCGAAGGGAGACTCCGGTAGTCCCTCTATGCGGGCGGGAGTGACCGCGTGAAGATGGGGTGCCGGTGACGGTTTACATGCTGGTGCCGAGGCCTGCCGGTTACCCCCTGTCGCCCCGGTTGAGTTCGGGCGATACAACATAGGCGCCGGTTCCGGCATAGCGGGCGGCAGGTCCCAGTTCCTCCTCAATGCGCAGCAACTGGTTGTATTTTTCCACCCGTTCACCGCGGGCCGGGGCACCGGTCTTGAGGTGACCCGTATCCAGGGCCACGGTCATGTCGGCGATGAAACTGTCCACGGTCTCCCCGGAGCGATGCGAGACAAAGGCGCCCCAGCCGTGGTCGCGGGCCATCCGGGTTGCGGCGATTGTCTCGGTCAGGGTGCCGATCTGGTTGAGTTTGATCAGGACGGCGTTGGCCACGCCCTCCTTGATGCCGCGGGCAATCAGTTCCACATTGGTGCAGAACAGGTCATCGCCGACCAGTTCAACCCGGCTGCCCAGGTGGCTCATGAGTATTTTCCAGCCATCCCAGTCGTTCTGGGCCATACCGTCTTCCAGCAGGACCAGGGGGTAGCTGTCTGCCAGTTGCCGGTAATAGGCGGCCATCGCCTCGGCAGCCAGTTTCCGGCCCTCGCTGCGCAGGTGGTAGCGGCCGTCCTCATAGAATTCACTGGCAGCCGGATCGCAGGCAATGCCCACGTCCTTGCCGGGTTGCAGGCCGGCGGCGGAAATCGCGGCTGTAATCAATTTGAGCGGCTCTTCATTGGAACGGACTTGCGGGGCAAAACCGCCTTCGTCGCCAACTCCGACCGACAGTCCCTGTTTCTCAAGGATGGTCTGCAGGGCGTGGTAGACCTCGCTTCCCCATTCAAGGGCCTGGCGGAAACTGGCGGCACCATAGGGCGCGATCATGTATTCCTGGAAATCGGCTCCCTGCCAGTGGGCATGGACCCCGCCATTGATAATGTTCATGTGGGGGACCGGCAGACGGGTCGCCCCCGGACCACCGAGGTACTGAAATAATCGCAGCCCGCTGGCCCGGGCGGCCGCCCGGGCGACTGCCAGCGAGACCCCGAGGATTGCATTGGCACCCAGCCGGGCCTTGTTGGGAGTGCCGTCAAGGGCGATCATGGTTTGATCAATCTGCGCCTGCCTCCGTACATCCATCCCCCGGAGGTGTGGTGCTATCGTTTCCTTGACGTTGGCCACTGCCTGCAGTACCCCCTTGCCATGAAAACGACTATTGTCGCTGTCACGCAGTTCCACCGCCTCACGGCTGCCGGTTGAAGCCCCGGCAGGGACGGCGGCCCGGGCCCTGATTCCGTCCATAAGTTCGCAATCCACCTCTACCGTTGGATTACCGCGGGAGTCAAGAATTTCACGGGCCGTAACCGATTGAATGGCGAATTTATTCTTCATGCTGTTCTCCCTTTTTCAGGTTTATTCTGAATTCGTGACGGCTTGAGGTGATGTTCCAGGCAATATATGGAATTTATTGTATTATTCAAATAAGTGCATTCCCTGGTCTTCACCGCTCCGTCCTCCAGGGCGCCCGATAACGGCGCATCTGCTGCATTGGTAACTAGTTGATATCAATCCATGATAATCAACATCGTTGCTGCCTCGAAGGTCTCGCGGGCTCGCTATCTGCATCTACGCCGCTCTCGAACGCTCATGGGTACAAGATTTATGTCTCCGCCGGTCTCATATTCAGAGACACTAAGAGGAAATATGATCACCATTGGCTACAATTGCAAGCCGGTCCTCGCAATCTATTCGGGTTGTCTTGGTAAACTCGTCCGGGTTGCGTCTCCCTCGAGGTTGTCGCTCCCTGTTGGACCGTTACGTCTCTGGAACAATCTCGGTTTGAGGCTCATGGCATCAATGCCGAAATCCTCCGGCCATAGGCATGAAAATGGACCCGGGGAAATATATTTCCGGCGGTTTAATGATATTGCGGAGATCGGGTATTGCGGAGATTGGGCAAAAAGATAGTCTCAGGAGGTCCGCTCATCCGTTGAAACGAGTGGGCGAGATCGCGGAGACGGCGGCAGGGCTCTGGCAGGTTTCAGGTTGTCCAGCCATGTGCTCCTATCAGATTGACAAAACGCACTGTCTCAATGGTTTTTGTCGTGATTTCGCCCTGATTTTTTTCGAGAAGCTGCAGATTCTGCAAATATTGATCGCCGACCGGAATGATCATCCGTCCCGGGTCAGCAAGCTGGTCAACAAGCGGTTGTGGAATCTTGGGTCCTCCGGCAGTCACGATGATCCCGTCAAAGGGGGCCTCGTCGGGCCAGCCGATGGTGCCGTCGTCGATCCGGGAAACGATGTTGTGATAACGAAGGCGGTCAAATATCTTGCGGGCCCGAACCAGCAGGGCATCGATTCTTTCAATGGTAAAGACCCGTTCGCATATCCGGGAGAGGACCGCGGCCTGGTAGCCCGACCCGGTCCCTATTTCCAGGACCCTTTCCCCGCCCTTCAGCCGGAGGGCCTGGGTCATGAGCGCCACGATATAGGGTTGGGAGATGGTCTGGCCGGAGCCGATGGGCAGGGGGTGATCTCCATAGGCCAACGCCGCCATGGCATCGTCGACAAAGAGGTGCCGCGGCACGGTGCGCATGGCCTGCAACGTTTTCGGGTCGTGGATTCCCCGGGGGATGAGCTGTTCCTCAACCATCCGCTCCCGGTTGATATCCCAAGGTGACGGTGAGCTCACTTTACCTTTTTCCAGGTGAAATCCTTGGCCCATTCGCGATCTTTTTTGTTAAAAGATCGGAACTCGCATTTGGTGACCCGGTCACCGGTCAGGGTGATAATCAGCATCTCGTAGCCGTTTGGCTTCATCAGTGAGCCTATGAACGGCGTCTTTTCCAGAAAATTACGCTGCGTCTGATAATAGACGTACTCCTCAACTCCCGGAGAGACCTGGCGGTGCCCGTTCGGCTCACCAAGGTAACGCAGGACATCCTGGCGGGTGGAGCGGCCGGCCTGGATCAGGCTGGCATCCGAGGCGAGGTGCCGGACCGGCTTGGAGTAACAGCCGCCAAGGAGCAGCAGGGCTGTGAGCATAATAAAAAGGGTGCGGGGCATGTTTTTTTTCTCCGGCGATGTTGACAGACACAATAGTTTATATTCGCAGGGAACCAGTGTCATGTCAAGTGACAAATAACGCAAGATTGCGAAGTAATTTGGCGTTCCGGCAAGACACGGCTGCCGGCGCACGGCAACGCTATGTAACTTGAAGTCGTAACACAGCTGGAACGCCGAAGGACGAGCGAGGTGCGTCGGTTGACGATTGACGGGACACCTGCAGTTTATATCGTGATCGCCTTTTTTTTTCAAGCCAATTGGCTGCCGGGGTCAGTCCCCCTGGGTCATCCTTTCCAGGATCCTGTAGCTGCGGCTGACCATCTGTTGTGAATCAACAAGCAGGCCGGCCTGGATCATGGCATTGTCAAAGATCTGCCAGGCTACGTCCCGGGCAAAATCCTGGTCTGATTCGCGCAGATGGGAAAGTTTTTTTATCAGCTCGTTGGCCGGATTAATCTCCATGTTTTTTTTGCCGGCCATTGCCAGGCTCTCTTCCCGGGCGTTGGCCTGCAGGACGCGTTCCATGGATGAGGTCATGTAGCTGTCGGCATTGACGATCATGGCCGGGCTGTCCACCAGCCGGTCGGAGGCGATCACCTCTTGAACCCGCTCGCCCAAGACTTCCCGGAGCCAGGAGCAGAGTGCCGTGACCTTGTCCGTCTCCAGGGCCTCCTTTTTTTCGTCTTCGGCCGTCCCGGTTTCGGCCGGCGGCAGTCTCAGGTCGGCCCGGTCGGCCGAGACCAGCTTTTTGCCGTCATATTCACCCAGATGGTTGAGGACAAAATCATCAATTGGTTCCAGGGTGTAGAGAATTTCAATGTCGCGCTTCCGGAACATCTCGACATACGGCCCGTGTTCCAGGGCGGTGCGGCTGGGACCGTTGATGAAGTAGATCTCGCTTTGTCCCTCCCGCATGCGGCCGATGTAGTCGTCCAGAGAGACGAGGGTGCCGTTGTCGCTTTTGGACGAGGCAAAACGCAGCAGGCCTCCGAGTTCGTCACGGTACTCGAAGTCCGTGGTGATGCCTTCCTTGATGAAGATGCCGAAGGTCTGCCAGAACGTGTTGTATTTTTCCGCGTCGCTGTCGGCCTGTTCCTTGAGGAATTTCAGGAAACGTTTGGTCAGTACCCGGCGCAGCTTCACCACCAGGGCGCTGTCCTGCAAGGCCTGGCGGGAAATGTTCAGCGGCAGGTCCTGGGAGTCGACCACCCCTTTGAGAAACCTGAGCCAGTCGGGCAGGATGTTTTCGCTGTGCTGGTCAACGAGTACCTTCTGGCAGTAGAGATTGACCCCCGGTTGCATACGTCCCATCCCCAGACGTTCGTAATTTTCCTTGGGCACATACAGGAGCGCGTTGATAGCGAGCGGGGCGTCGGCCGAGAAATGGAGGCGGTACAGGGGCTCGTCCACGGTGTTGCCGATAAACTTGTAGAATTCGGTATACTCTTCCTCGCTGATTTCGTTCTTGGACCGGGTCCAGATCGCCTGGACCGTGTTGACGGTCTTGCCTTCCACCTTGATGGGGAAAGGAACAAAGGCGGAATACTGCTGAATGATCCGCTCAATGGTGAACTTGGTTGCGTATTCGTGGGCGTCGTCCTTGAGCTCGATGATGATCCTGGTGCCCCGGTGCAGACCGGGACAGGGGCGGATGGTATAGGTGCCGCCGCCATCCGATTCCCATTCGTGTCCTTCGCTGCCGTCCCAGGACCGGCTCTGGACCCGGAGCTTTCTGGCGGCCATGAAAGCGGAATAGAAGCCGACACCGAACTGGCCGATGAGGTTGATGTCTTTCCTGGCCGCTTCGGCAAGTTGTTCCCAGAATTGGCTGGAGCCGGAGTGGGCGATGGTGCCGAGATTTGTTTCCAGCTCCTCCCGGGTCATGCCGATGCCGGTGTCGCTGATGGTCAGGGTGTGTTTTTTGTCGTCGCAGTCAATGGTGATTTCCAGGGGAACATGGGCGTCGAATTCCGGTTTTTCCACTAGGCTCTTATGACGGAATTTCTCCAGGGCATCGGCCGCGTTGGAGACCAGCTCCCGGACAAAGATGTCACGCTCGGTGTAGAGCGAGTTAATAACAATATCAAGTACTTTCCTGCTTTCCGCCTGAAATTCATGGGTTTCGACCTGCTCTGTCATGGCTGGCATCCTCTTTTTTATGGTTCAAGATGATGATTTTGGGTATGTTTGCTCTGTTCGGCCAATATTCTGAATCCGTGAGCGTTCGAGAACGGTGCAGCTGCAAGGTGGCAACGAGGTTGATTATCATGGTGTGATATCAAGGGGTTGCCAACGCAACAGATGCGCCGTTACCGGGCGCCCCGCAGGGCGGCGCGGTAAAGACCGGCAACGCGTTTATTCGGCAATAATGCAATAAATTCCACATATTGCGTGGAATATTCGCAAGCCGTCATGGATTCAGAAACATAATAAGTATGATTACCCTTCTGTCAAGCAGGAGGGGCATGTTGCTCAATTCTTCTTTTTCCTGTAGTTACAAGGGGCTCCGTTTGTTGATGAATACCAGAACCGTAGATGTCCTTGTCGTTGGTGCCGGTCTCTCGGGGCTCAGTGTGGCCCGTTTTCTGCGAAACGACCGGCCCGAGCTTTCCCTGCTGGTCATGGAAAAAAGCGATCGTCCCGGCGGCGCGATTCTGAGCCACAGCGAAGAAGGGTATCTGGCTGAATGGGGGGCGCACGGTTTTCTCGACAACTGCGGGGAGAGCCGCAGCCTGATTGCCCTGGCCGGGCTGGAGCAGGAGGTGGACAAGGCGCCGCTGGACAAGTTTGCCCGTTTCATCTGCCTGCACGGTAAGCTGAACCTTATTCCGCAGACCCCGGGAAAAATCATCCGTTCCAACCTGGTGCCGACCCTGGCCAAGTTGCGGATTTTGGCGGAGATGTGGAAAAAACCGCTGGCCGGCGAACCTACCGTGGCTGACTGGGTCCGGCATCGTTTCGGCCAGGCGCTGCTGCCCTTTGCCGACGCGGTCTTCACCGGTACCTATGCCGGTGATATCAACCGGCTGGTCATGGATGCGGTGATGCCGGGGCTCCGGGCGCTGGAGCATGAGCACGGTTCGGTGCTCAGGGGTCTTTTGCAGAAGAGGAAGGCCGGCAAAAGAGAGGGAAAGCCCAAGAAGGGTCAGGGCCTGCCGGCCATGACCAGCTTCAGCACCGGCATGGCCCGCCTGCCGCAGGCCCTGGCGTCAGGGCTGCCTTTGAGCCGGGATATATTCTATCGGACCGAAGTGACGAGGATTATCCCCGGCACCGGCCGCTGGGGAGTCCGGACCCGGCAACAGAGCCTGCGCTGCCGTCACCTGGTACTGGCCCTGCCGGTCAACCAGGCCCTGGCCCTGCTTGACCCGGTGACCGCCGTTTCCCCGCCGCCCCTGGCTTCTTTACCCGAGGCCCGGATTGCCACCGTCGCGCTGGGCTTCACGGACCAGGCGAAAATCCCCTTCGGTTTTGGTTACCTGGCCCCGGAACAGGAACAGCGTTTCGCCCTGGGCGCCCTTTTCTCCTCGCACATGTTTCCGGGCCGCGCCCCGCAGGGACACGTCCTGCTGGAGGCCCTGGTCGGCGGCCGCCGGCATCCGGAGCGGCTGGAGCTTGATGATGACGACCTGGTCGGCCGGGTCTGCGAAGACCTGCGGCAGCTCATCGATCTACCGCATGACCCCTGCTATGCCAGGGTCATGCGGCCCCGGGCGGGGATCCCGCAGCTGGAAGCGGGTTATCCGGCCCTGCTCGGCTGGCGGGACAAGGTGCTGGCTGCTCATCCTTGCCTGCATATCTGCGGCTTTGGCTGGCAGGGAATCGGCATCAACGATATGACCAAGGTGGCGAGAAAGGTGGCGGACGATATCCTGGCTGGAACCAGGGAAGAAACGGAGGAGACGGAGGTCAAGGGAGTTTATTTCTGATCCGGCGGCGCCGGCCCGGAAAAACGGCGGAGCCCGGGCCGGTCTTTCCGGGCGGACGCCCCGAAGAAGGGTGCCCCGGGCTCCATCCTGGATCCGTGACGGCTTGAGGTGACACTTTATACAATAGTCCTGAATCCGTGACGGCTTGAGATTATACTTCATGCAATATCTGGAATTTATTGTATTATTGTCAAATAAATGCATTTCCTGGTCTTCACCGCGCCGCCCTGCGGGGCGCCCGGTAACGGCACATCTGCTGCGTTGACAACTCGTTGATATCACACCAGGATAATCAACATCGTTGCCGCCTTGCAGCTGTACCGTTCTCGAACGCTCACGGATTCAGGATAGTGAAATTTGTTGTATGATTTCAGAATAAATGTACTTCTCGGTCTGCACCGCGCGCCCTATAATCAGTCGTTACATGCGGGATCGATCATTTGCCGAAACACGGCTTCAGGATGGCTCCTTCAGTTTACGGCAGAGGAGTTTCACCTGTTCCCGGACTGCGGTCTTGCGTGACATGTTCCGGGTCACAACCCGTATCGCATGGAGGACCGTGGAATGGTCCCGGTTGTAGAGTTGGCCGATATCCGCCAGTGACTGGTCGGTATACTTTCTAGTCAGGTACATGGCAACCTGGCGGGGAAAGGTGATGGAGCGTTTACGGGAACGGGACTGCAGGTCATCCACGCTTACCTTGAACTGACAGCCGACAAAATCACGGATGATCTCGGCGTTGAGTTCGGCGGAATTACCTATAAGTCCTTGCAGTACCTCGTTGATCATGGCCCGGTCCGGCGGGACGTTCAGCAGGCATGATTTGCCCTTGATGCCGATAATGGCGCTTTCCGTCTTCCGGATATCGCCGTGTAACCGGCGGGCCAGCAGGTCAATCAGGTCATCGTCCAGGACCAGATTTTTGCCCGCGGCCTTGTGGCGGATGATGTTGACCCTGGTTTCATAATCAGGATCTTCGATCCTGGTTACCAGGCCGGATGTCATGCGGGACCTGAAGTCGGCATCAATTCCCTCCATCTGCCGCGGCGCCACGGCGGCGGTCAGGATGACCCGCCGGCCCGACTTGATCAGGTAGTCGAGGATGGTGTTCAATTCTTCCTGGGTCTTGTTTTTGCCGGTCAGGGTGTGAACGTCTTCCACGAGCAGGATATCGCAGTCCCGGACATATTTTTTGGAAAACTGATCCATCTTCTTGCTTCGGATCCCCTTGACCATCTCGGCTGAAAATTGCTGGGCCGTCAGATAATGCATCATGGTTGACGGCGCATGGTCGAGGATGGAGTGGACGACGGCCTGGGTGAGATGGCTCTTGCCGAGGCCGGGCGAACTGTTGATAAAGAGGCAGCGGCCGAAGGTGTTCTCCCCATGGGCCAGCGCCCGGCAGGCTGATGTGGCGAGCAGGTTGGACTCGCCGACCATGAACTGGTCAAAGGTGTAGCCGGGATGCAGGGAACGGATCGTGGTGGCGCCGGCCCGGACTCCGGGCAGTCGTAACTGCTCCGCCGGTCCGCCTTTAAGCTGCAGGACCGGTTGCCTGGCTACTGACAGGCGGAGGTGATGGTTGCCCGGTGCCAGTTCGTGGAGCTTGGTCTTGATCAGGTCAAGGTAGCGGTCCTGGACCCAGGAGCAAAAGTAACGGTCAGGACCGGTGAGTTCGAGCACCTTGTCATCCTGGCGTTGGCAGGCAAGCGGCTTGATCCACAGGGTATACTCGCTATTGGATAGAGATTCCTGTAAAGATTCCCTTATTGTATCCCAGAGCATTGAGCCTGTTTCCCGGAGCATTTGATACCATCCTTTTGCTGTGCCGAAGTCTGATTATAACGGACTGGAGTTTATTCTCTTTTAGAGTTTTTCCGTCTCACCATACGGCATTTTTTGTGTGTAATATTTTTATGCTGCCTGGTGTGGTAGCCTTGGGGGTAAATACCCTCCGGCTGCTGCGATATTATCGATCGCTTACCAGGTGATACTCCCACAGCTTACAGCTTGCTGCGGGGGAGCTTTTTCTAAGAAAAAGGAACAGGTCCTGAGCGGCAAAAAACGAGATCAATTTGATGGATCTTGTAATACTGCGAAAGGGGTCCCGGGGTCAAAGTTGATTTAGCGTGATTTGTTGAAGACCGACTGGGAATTATAAACAAAAATAAACAAAATACCTTGTCCTGCAACGAAGAGCGTTTACAATTCAACAAATGAACAAACCGGCACAACAGCGTGCTTTTTGTGGGAGAGGGTAAAAGTCGTTCGGATTCGGTAGGTTAGGCGATTATGTAAAAGTTATCCACAAATTTATTAACAATAAATAATTTTCAATTCCTTCATATTCCTTGAGCATGTTCATGGATGCTTCATTTTTCTTCTGCCTGGTTGCGGAATAGCAGAAAGTGGCTTGAGAGGGTCGTTCGCGTCGATATTTTTTTTAAAAAAATTTTGAGCGAGGGGAAAAACAGCGGCTTCGACAACCACGATGTATTAGTTGAATCCAATGGCACATTTATATTTTTTGCATGGAATACAAGATGTTGTTAATATTGTAGTCGGTGCGTAAAAATAAATTGGATATCTTGTTGCATCTTATCTTCAGGCGATCTTTGGCCGACCCTTAATCGCATAATCTTTGCCGTAGCGCTGCTACGTCTGCGCTCAATCTGAGCGCAATTTTGTCCAATTTTCTAAATTTTTTGTTTTTTTAGAGGGAATGAGAGTCAGAGAGCCCGGGCGAGGGTAAAAATCTCGATACTGGCCGCGCCGGTCCGGCGCAGGGTTGCGGCACATTCATGAACGGTGCTGCCGGTGGTGAAGACGTCGTCAATCAGTAATATTCTCTTATTTTTCAATAAACCTGGACGAGTAACCGTAAAGGCGGCGGCCAGGTTTCGCCGCCGTTCCTTGCCGCTTAACCGGGTTTGGGGCACGGTGGCGCGGCGGCGGACCAGGAGGTCGACGTTGATTATCCGGCTCTGCTCCGGAAAGCAGGAGCGTGCCAGTAGCAATGCCTGGTTGAAGCCGCGTTCCCGCAGTCGTTGCGGATGCAGCGGCACGGGCAGGATCAGGTCCGGTGCGGTCAGGTCCCGGTAGCCGGCGGCATCACGGGCCAGGGCGGCCATGGTGGAGAGGCCGGTCAGCTGACCGCCGAATTTCAGGGAGTGAATCAGGGAGATTACTGGTTCCCGGTACAACAGGGCCGCCCGGGCCCGGTCAAAGGCAAAGGTCTTCGTGAGGCAGTTGCCGCAGAGATGATCCGGGCCGCAGTTGAGGGGCAGGCCGCAGCAGGAGCAAATGGGAGGGCGGACAAAGGAGACTTCGGCACCGCAGTCGCTGCAGAGAAGCGGCAGCCGCCAGCTGGACAGCTGCCGCCCGCAAGCCAGGCAGAAGGCGGGGAAGAGGAGTTCCTTGCAGGCCGCAATAAAGGAGGTCAAGATCCTCTTTCCCCTTGCCAGGGTTACATATTAGTTATTATCGCGTCGCCGAAACCGGAACAGGAAACGGTGGTCGCACCATCCATGAGCCGGGCCAGGTCATAGGTGACCGTTTTGGCGGATATCGTCTTTTCCAGGGCCTTCTGGATAAGGGCCGCCGGTTCGTTCCAGCCGAGATGTTCGAGCATCATGACCCCGGACAACAGCAGGGAGCCGGGGTTGACCTTGTCCATGCCGGCATATTTGGGGGCCGTGCCATGGGTCGCCTCAAAGAGGGCCAGCTCTTCACCGATGTTGGCGCCCGGAGCCAGTCCCAGGCCGCCGACCTGGGCCGCCAGGGCGTCTGACAGAAAGTCACCGTTCAGGTTGGGCGTGGCCAGGACGCTGTACTCGTCGGGGCGCAGCAAAATCTGCTGGAACATGGCGTCGGCGATCCGGTCCTTGATGACGATCTTGCCCTCCGGTCGTTTGCCCGCGAATTTGTCCCACAGCTCATCTTCGGAGATGCAGATGTCGGCGAATTCATCCCGGGCCAGTTCATAACCCCAGCTCCGGAAAGCCCCCTCGGTATACTTCATGATATTGCCCTTGTGCACGAGGGTCACGCTGGTGCGGCCCTGGTCAATGGCATAGTTGATGGCCCGGCGGACCAGCCGCTTGGTCCCGAAAGCGGAGATGGGCTTGATGCCGATGCCGGAAGCGTCCCGGATATTCGCCCCCATCTCGTTTCGCAGAAAAGCAATGACCTTGTCCGCTTCCGCAGTGCCGGCCTGCCATTCAATGCCGGCATACACATCTTCCGTGTTTTCCCGGAAAATGATCATATCGACCTTCTCCGGCGCCTTGACCGGGCTGATCACGCCTTGATAGTAACGCACCGGTCGCACGCAGGCGTAGAGATCAAGCACCTGGCGCATGGTCACGTTCAGGCTGCGCATGCCTCCGCCCACCGGGGTGGTCAGCGGGCCTTTGATCGCCACGGCATATTTTTTAAGGGTATCGAGGGTGGCCTGGGGCAGCCACTCACCGGTCTTGGTCCGGGCCTTTTCGCCGGCATAAACTTCGAGCCAGTCGATTTTTCTCTCGCCCTTGTAGGCCTTGACAACGGCTGCGTCCAGCACTTTTTTCGCCGAGGCCCAGATGTCGGGACCGATGCCGTCACCTTCGATAAACGGAATCACCGGGCAGGCCGGAACGGTCAGGGAGCCATCGCTGTTGATGGCTATTTTTTCTCCTGTCAAAATTTACTCCTCCTGAAAACTGGGTGCAGGGCAACCGCCCTCCCGGGCCGCCTCCCGTATTGATCACAAAGATAAACCTGAATCCGTGACGGCTTGGGGTGACACTCCATGCAATATTTGGAATTTATTGCATTATATTCCAAATAAACGCATTCTATGGTTTTCACCGCGCCGCCCTGCGGTCCGCTCGATAACGGCGCACCCGCTACGTTGGCAACTCGTTGATATCACACCAGGATAATCAACATCGTTGCCTCCTCGAAGGTCTCGCAGGCTCGCTATCTGCATCTACACCGTTTTCGAACGCTCCCGGAGTCAGGACAAAAACATAAATCCTTTATTATATTCTATCGAGCAGGATGCGTCAAGGATATGTGCGGTCCGGGCCGACGGTTATTTTTTTTCGAAAACCTGTGGAATTCCTTCATTGTTATGCTATGTTTTAGCCTCTAGAAATTTCAGGTTTTTATTATGTTATCACAAAATACGCGCAGTCAGACTTCTCTCCCCCGGATCCAGGTCTCCGGGAAACGCCTTGGCGTCCTGATCGGCGGTTCCGGCTTGATCGGCGGTACGCTGGCCTATTATTTCAAGACCCGGACGGCGGGTAATATTGATATCCGCGCGCCCAGCAGCAAAAAACTCTCCATTCGCAATGTCGACGATATCAAGGCCTATCTGACCCAGGTCAAGCCGGATTTCGTTATCAATACGGCGATTGCCGCCATTGACAGTGATGCCCATCTGGCCTTTGAGGTCAACTATCTCGGCAGTGTCAATCTGGCCCGGGCGTGCTGCGCCCTGGGGATCCCATATATCCATATCAGTTCGGCGGTGACCCTTCCCAATGGTGAAAATCTTGAGGAAGACGATCACCTGCCCCTGGCGCCGGGACTGACCCACTATGCCAAGTCCAAGCTCATGGCGGAGCGGACGCTCAGGTACATGCGGCAGAACCAGGGGCTTGATTTCACTGCCGTCCGGCTGGCCGTCGTCTACGGAGAGCACGACCATAAGATCCAGGGCTTCCACCGTCTCCTGTTTTCAATTGCCGATGAGTCCATGCCCTTCATGATCACCAGGAAAGGGGTACGGCACTCTTACACCAATGCCAACAAAATTCCTTATTTCGTTCACCATGTCCTTGATCACCGGGAGGAATTTTCCGGGGAGACCTATCATTTCGTGGACAAGGAGCCGGTGGAGCTGGCGGATCTTATTCTCACCATCCGTTCGTACCTGGAACAGAAACGGCCACGGGAGCTGTATGTCCCCTATTCGGTTATCCGGTCGGGTAAATTTTTTCTCCAATGGCTTGCCGGGGTGCTGAACTGGTTCGGTATCAGTGTTCGTCTGCCGCCGGAACTGATGTTTCTGGAAAATTTTTATAAGTCGCAGACCCTGTCCTGCGAAAAACTGCATAAGTCAAGTTTTATTGATCCCTTTCCTGAAGAAACGGTTTACACTACGTTGCCCAGACTGGTCGTCTATTATCTGACCCGCTGGGGGCACCTCAACCTGATTACAACCTTTAACGACGAATTCATCGGCGACTTCGAGTTGGAGGAGGATTTCGTCAACTCTCCCGGGGAACTTCTGAACTCAATTCATGCCCATTCGGTCTCCCCTTTTCCGGAGTTGCGGCGGGAAGATAAAAATTAGAGGCGTAGAGGGGGCTTATGGAAAAGATTGTCCTGGCAAACTGGAAGGCTCACCTGTCACCGGCCGGTGCGGAGGAGTGGCTGGCGGACTTTGCAAAAGGCTACCACCCGCTTCCCGGTCTCCGGGTCATCCTGGCCGTGCCCTTTCTCCATCTCGATCGGGTCCGGCACCAGGCGGCAGGGCTTGATCGGGTTTATTTAGCGGCGCAGGACGTTTCACCATACCCGCCGGGCAGCTATACCGGGGCGACTCCGGCCGCCTGGCTCGCCGGGCTGGCGGAATACGTGTTGATTGGTCACCGGGAGCGGCGCCGTTATTTTTATGAAACCATGCAGGACGCGGCCAACAAGGTGAACGAGGCCGTTGCCGCCGGCCTGCGCCCCATCCTGTGTATGGACCGGAACGAGGCCGGCGCCCAGGTGGCGGCTCTTGACCTGGCCGGGCTGGAGCAGGTGATTTCGGCCTATACTCCGGCCGATGCCGTCCAGCTCGAGGTGGCCAGAAGCGCGGGCGCCATCGCCGGGGCCGCCGAATATTTTGCCGGACTTTCCGGCGACCGGCCGGTCCTGTACGGCGGCGGCGTCAACGCTGATACGGTCGGCGATCTGATCGTCCTGCCTCAGCTGTCCGGGGTAATGACGGCCGCCGGCTGTCTGGACCCCCGGCATTTTATTGATCTTCTGGTCAGGGCCGGCGAGGCCTTGGGGGCCACGTCAAAATAGGAACCTGCTGCGTCCTTGTCAGATCTGGTAGACGAAGTATTCCTGTAGCTGCTGCTTTTTTTGCAGCAATTCGTCAAGACTGATATTGAAGGTCTCTTTCAAGTGCTGTTCTGCCTCGCCGAAAAGCCAGCCAACGGCATCGTGCGGCTCCGGGGGCTGGGGCTGGATTTCAATCTCTCCCCCCAGGACCTGTAGGATCGTTAAGACGGGAAGGTGGGTGGGGGCGACGGCCAGCCGGTACCCGCCCTTTTTGCCCCTGACGCTGGTCACGATCCCGGCCCGTCCCAGGCGGTTGAATATCTGTTCCAGGAAGGGGCGGGAGATAGCGTCGCGCACGGCAATTTCCTTGATCTGCATAAGGCCCTTGTCATAGTGTCCGGCCAGGGTGAGAACAGCAGTCAGGCCGTAGCGGCATTTGTTGCTGACGGCAAACATTTTGTTTTTTTCCTCCTTGTTTTTTGTCCCTCACCGGGGCACAGAGCTAAACGGAGAGATTTTTTTTATTGTTGACCCTCTCCATGTACTCTGTGAGCACTGTGAGAGATTCCGTCTTCATCGTGGTTTGTGCATACTTCTCAGTTTGCCCCGCAGTTCACGGGGCACCCCCCCCCGGCCGTTGTCAAAAAAAATGATTGACATCCGCCGTTGATTGACATAGTTTGAAATCAATCTTGACTTACTTTATAGGTTTAGTCAAGAAGTAACTCAATAAGAAAAAATGCCGCTGCCCGGCTCAGGGGTGGACGGCACCGGAAGAATCCGGTTAAAAATTGTGTATCGCAGGCGGGGTGGCCCTGCCATGGAGGTAAAACGCATGGAAATTACAGTCAATGGAGAGGTGCAGTCGATCGCGGCCGCCGAGCCCGATCTTCTCTCTGTCCTGAAAAGCAACAAGATCGAGGACCCGCAAATGGTTGCCGTCCAGCTCAACGGTCAGTTTATTGAAAGCAGTCAATACGCGGCAACCATATTGTCTGAAGGTGACGTGGTCGAATTTCTCTATTTCATGGGGGGCGGCAGTCGATGACGGGTTTTACCACCCGGGCTGTCCACGGGGCGGCCGGCGGCAAAGATATTCATGGGGCGTTACGGACCCCGGTCTATGATACGGCCGCCTTTGCCCACGAATCCTCCCTGGATATCCAGATGGCCTTTGAGGGTAAAAAAGCGGCCCATTCCTACAGCCGTATCTCCAATCCCACGGTGAGTGATTTCGAGCAGCGACTGCGGCTGCTGGCCGGGGCGCGGGGGGTTCTGGCCCTTGCTTCCGGCATGGCGGCCATCAGCAACCTGGTCATGGTCATTGCCGGAGCGGGCCGTAATATCGTCACCAGCCGCTATCTTTTCGGCAATACCCTTTCGCTTTTTCAGCACACCCTCGGCTCCTGGGGACTGGAGACCCGTTTTGTCGACATGACCCGGCCCGGGGAGGTGACGGCGGCCATTGATTCCAACACCTGCGCGCTTTTTCTTGAGGCGATCACCAACCCGCAGCTCGAGGTGGCCGACTTTACAGCCCTTGGCGCCGTTGCCGCGGAACACCAGGTGCCGATGGTCGTCGATACAACCATGGTCACCCCCTATCTCTTCCCGGCCGCCAAGTTCGGGGTCGCGGTGGAAGTCCTGTCCAGCACCAAGTATATATCGGGCGGCGCCACCAGTATCGGCGGGGCGATCATCGATACCGGCGTCTTTGACTGGCGGCGGCTGCCGGCCCTGCGCGCCTGGGCGGGAAAGGCCGGTCCCATGGCCCTGCTCGCCGCCCTGCGGCGTGAAACTTTTCGCAACCTGGGGGCCTGCCTCGCCCCCCATAATGCCTATCTGCAGAGCCTCGGCCTGGAGACCCTCAGCCTGCGGATTGACCGCAGTTGCGAAAACGCCCTCGACCTGGCCCGTTTCCTTGAGCGCCAGCCCAAGGTCGTCAAGGTCAACTACCCGGGGCTGGCGGAATCACCTTTTCATCAGTTGGCCCGGCAGCAGTTCGGCGGCCGTTTCGGCGGCGTCCTGACCTTTGCCCTGGCCGACCGGCAGAGCTGTTTCACCCTGATGGATACGCTCGGCCTGATCCGGCGGGCCACCAACATCAATGACAACAAAACCCTGGTCCTGCACCCCGCTTCGACCCTGTTCTGTGAATTTTCAGCAGCGGCAAAAGAAGAGATGGGGGTGGCTGACAACCTGGTACGGCTCTCGGTCGGCATCGAGGATGTCGAGGATCTCAAGGTTGACCTACTCAAAGGACTTGCACGGCTATGATCAATTTCACTACAGAGCAACTGAACCGTTACAGCAGGCATATTCTTCTTAAGGACGTGGGCGTGGAAGGCCAGGTCAAACTGGGCCAGGCCCGGGTGCTGGTGGTCGGCGCCGGCGGTCTCGGCTCACCGGCCGCCCTGTACCTGGCCGCGGCCGGGGTCGGCACCATCGGCATTGTTGACAATGACCAGGTGGATATCTCGAATCTCCAGCGTCAGATCGTCCATGGCACGAAGGACGTCGGCCGCTCCAAGGTGGAGTCGGCCGCCGAGGCCATGCGGGCCATTAATCCGGATGTCGAGGTGCGGCCGCTGGCGACCATGCTCTGTGCCGACAATATCATGGAGATCATCAAAGACTATGATTTTGTCCTTGATGGCTGTGATAATTTTCCCACCAAGTTCCTGGTGAACGATGCCTGCGTCATGGCGGGTATTCCGTTCTCCCACGGCGGCATCCTGCGTTTTGACGGCCAGACCATGACCGTCATCCCGGGCGAGTCCGCCTGTTACCGCTGTGTTTTCCGGCAGCCGCCGCCGCCCGACTCCGTGCCCACCTGCTCCCAGGCCGGAGTGCTGGGGGCCATTGCCGGCATGCTGGGCACCATTCAGACGGCCGAGGCCCTGAAGTATATCACCGGCGCCGGACGACTCCTGACCGATACCCTGCTCAGTTTCGATGCCCGCAACATGGATTTCCGCAAGGTTTCCCTGCGGCGGCAGGAGGATTGTCCCGTCTGCGGCGCCCGGCCGACCATTACCGAACTGACGGATGCGGAACAGACCATCTGCGAATTGAGAAAATAGGGACCCGCGGCCGTTGCCCGGAGTTGGAAGCGGTGGCAACAATGCAGGCAACCACAAGGGATTGCCCCTACGGTCGGCAATGTTGTCGGGGCATTTAAATCATTGTCTGCCAATGAATACATTCGGAACGTGAAAAAACGACTGGCAACCATTTAATTAAAAAAATTGCACCATTGGACAGACATGTTGAAAATAGAAGAATCAGTCTTAAACGCGATAATCGACCATGCCCGGGAAGACACGCCTGTTGAGGCCTGCGGTTATCTTGCCGCCGGCGACGGGATTGTCCGGCGTCACTATCGACTCGCCAACCTGGACCGGGCCGGCGACCATTTTTCCATGGACCCCCGGGAGCAGTTTGAGACCATCCGGCGGATGCGGGAAGACGGGCTCGTCCCGGTCGCGGTCTATCACAGCCATCCCGAAACCCCGGCCCGCCCTTCGGTGGAAGACATTCGTCTTGCCCATGATCCGGGCGTGAGCTACGTCATTGTTTCCCTGGCGGCCCGGGAACCGGTGGTGAAATCGTTTCGTATCGTTGAGGCAAGGGTCACCCCGGAGGAAATATTTATCGTCCGGCCCGCGGACGAGGAGGTAACGGAATGAACAGCGAAGTGATTATCAATGCCCGCAAGGACCTGCACGGGGTCAGCTGCCCCATGAATATGGTCTATACCAAGGTAGCCCTGGCGGAACTCGGTCCGGGGCAGGTCCTGGAGGTGATTCTTGACGACGGCCCGCCGATCAACAACGTGCCGGGTTCGCTCAAAAGGGAAGGCCATGAAATCCTGCGGCAGCGGCAGTGTGAAGACGGCAGCTGGGCGCTCCTGGTCCGCAAGAGTGACTGAGTACTGAGCCGGCCCGGCGGTGGTATTTCCTGCCGGTATTTTTGGGCGAACTGCATCCTGGATCCGTGAGTGTTCGAGAACGGTGCAGATGCAGATAGCGAGCCTGCGAGACCTTCGAGGCGGCAACGATGTTGATTATCCTGAAAACGCAAGATGGCACAGGCACCCCAGGTTTACGCAGTTACAACCGTAGCTATGGCTCCTCCTATATGCGGACGGAAGTCACCGCGTGCAGATGGGGTGCCTGTGCCATCTTGCGTTACATGGCCATGAGCCGGCGTACCCGTTCCTCAACGGGCGGATGAGTGGAAAACAGGTTGGCCAGCCGGCCGCCGCCGAGCGGATTGACGATATACATCTGGGCCGATGCCGGATTGACCTGCATGGGCACCTGCCGGTTGTAACCGGTCAGTTTCTGCAGGGCGCTGGCCAGCGCCTTCGGCCGGCCGCAGATTTTCGCCCCCGCGGCATCGGCCAGGTATTCGCGGCTCCGGGAGATGGCCATCTGGATGAGCGAGGCGGAGAGGGGCGCGACAATGATCATAATCAGGGCGGCCAGCGGATTGCCGCCCTCATCGTCGGAGCTGCGGCCGCCGCCGAAGATCATGGTCCACTGGGCCATGGTGGCCAGGTAACTGATGGCGCCGGCCATAACGGCCGCAATGGAACTGATGAGGATGTCGCGGTGCTTGATGTGGCCGAGTTCGTGGCTCAGGACGCCCTCCAGTTCGTCCCGGTTCAGGATCTGCAGGAGGCCCGTGGTGACGGCAACCGCGGCGTGTTCGGGGTCGCGGCCTGTGGCAAAGGCATTGGGCGTTGGGTTGTCGATAATATAGACCTTCGGTTTCGGCAGAGCTGCCCGGACGGCCAGGGTTTCAACGACGCGGTGCAGCTCCGGCGCTTCCCCCGGCGATACCGGGCGGGCCCGGTTCATGGCCAGAGCCATTTTGTCACTGTTCCAGTAGGCAAAAAAATTCAGGCCGACCGCTATCAGCAGGGCTATGATCATGCCCTGCCTGCCGGCCATGATCTGTCCTCCCACCATGAACAGGGCGGTGAGCGCGGCCATCAGGATAAAGGTTTTCAAGGTGTTCATCATCAATTCCAAATCCAGACGCTGATTTTACAAACTTGTGCCCATTCAGAAACGGTTTTTTTGGTCCACTTCCGGCGTTATGCTCAGAAAATAAGTTGTTTTTGCCTGAAGTCAAGAAGGGGTGGCCGGTGCTTGACAGGACACCTATGAGAACAGAATATAGTAATATATTCCATAGGCGGCAAGAAACAGGAGGCCGTGCCAGCGCTTGATGCCGTGGCTTTGTTGCAGGATGGCGACCAGGGCCAGGGAAAAGGCCAGCATAACCGGCAGGTCGCGCTGCAGGAGGGCGGCGGACAGGGCAAAAGGTTTGATCACCGCCGTCAGACCGAGTACCATGAGCAGGTTGAACATGTTCGAGCCGATGATGTTGCCGATCAACAGCCCGGATTCATTGCGTCTGAGCGCCGACAGGCTGGTGGCCAGTTCCGGCAGCGAGGTGCCGACCGCGGCCATGGTCAGTCCGATAATCAACTCGCTCACGCCCAGGTAACGGGCCATGTCCGCCGCGCCCCTGATAAAGATGGTGGCACCGTAAACCAGCAGGGCCAGGCCGGCCAGGACCAGGAAACCAATAAAGACCAGGGAGGGCGGCCCTGTTTTTTCTTCGTCGGCGGTCTGTTCGCTGTGCTGACCGTTGGTATGGTTACGGCAGGCAAGAAAGGTGTAGACGATCAACGTGAGAACGAAGATAATGCCCAGGGACCGGGGAAAACGGCCATAGGCACTGCAGAGCATCAGGATGATACTGGCGGCAACGACCAGCAGCAGTTCAATCCCGACGGCCTGCAGGTTGAGGTCGAGCCGCCGCAGCAGCGCCGACAGGCCCAGGATCAGGCCGATATTGGCGATGTTGCTGCCGACTACGTTGCCGATCATAATGCCCGGATGGCCTTGCAGCGAGGCGGTAAGACTGACAGAGAGTTCCGGTACCGAGGTGCCGAAGGCCACGACGGTAAGCCCGATAAGAAGCATCGGCATGCCGGACTGTCGGGCCAGCCGGGTGGCGCCGGTTACCAGCATCTCGCCGCCGCCGACCAGCATGGCCAGACCTCCGGCTACGGCAAGGAGCGCCTGGAGTGGAGACAGAACTGTCGGGCCGTTCATGGACGGACAAGATCCTTCAGGTCCAGGTCGCCCTGGAGCGCATAGGCGCGATCAATGATTTTCTTGAGCGGTCCCTTGATTTTGGCAAGGGGAGTGACCCGGGGGATAACCGGCAGCAGTTCTTCTGCCGGCGGCGGCGGCTCTACCCGCATCTTTTTCTCAAGCTGTATACCGGCCTGCGGATTCAGCCCGCCCTCCATATGGCCGGACTTGTAGGCTTCCGTTCCGTCCAGACCCTGCAGGAAGTTCAGCATGGTGCCAAGGTCGTTTTTTCGATAAAAAACTTTGATTTCGTCGGCAATGTTTTGCCGGTTCCGGGACAGTTCCATCAGGTTCGTCCGGTATTCGTCAACGTCGGAGACGAGTTTGTCATAGGTATCAAGAATCATATTTTTAAAACGGCGGCTCCGGGTCAGGCCGCGAATGTTCTGCCCGGCAAAGACCCGTTTCCTGATGGTTGGTGACTCGGTCAGGTACGGATCAAAGAAGATCCGTTGCTCAAACCCGGTCAGTTTGATAAACTCATGGATCAGTTTTTCGTCTTTTAACAGTATATATATCCTGACCAGGTCAAAGCCGATTTTTTGTTCGAGGCGCAGGGATGAGGCCAGGACCTGGTCGCCGTAATCCTGGATGTCCTCTTCGATGAGTTTACGGAATCCGAAGTAGCGGTCGGCCATTTCTTTTTTGATTTCAAGAGCCAGGACCTGGTCAATATCTTGTGGCATACGGTTGACGCGCCTCCTGGGTGCAGCTGAACAGTTCAGGCCGAGGTTATGGCAATTTCAGGAATTGTTCGCTTGTACCGGAATAAGTTATCATCCGGGTTCGGAATTTAATTTTATTATACCGTACTCCGGGTAATTTTTCACATTGTTATATCTGCAGGGAATAGTCATGCCGGCAACGCCTTTACGTGAAGAAATAAAGAACAGGGTCCGGGAGGCGGCGGATATCGTCCAGGTGATCGGCGAGTGTGTGGAGCTGAAACGCTCCGGCGTCAGGTTCACCGGCCGCTGTCCTTTTCACGCGGAAAAAACGCCGTCCTTTTCCGTCAACCCCCAGGGGCGGTTTTTTCACTGCTTCGGCTGCGGTGAGTCGGGGGATGTATTTTCCTTTGTCATGAAATATTACCGGCTTTCCTTCCCTGAAGCGCTCAAGGAGCTGGCCCGCCGCTATCATATTGATCTGCCCGAATCGCGTCTGAGCGAGGCGGACCGGCAACGGATCAAGGAACGGGATATGCTCTACCGGGTGAATGAGCAGGCAGCGGTCCTCTATCAGCGCTATCTGCTGGAATCGCCGAAGGCGGAAGAGGCCAGGGCCTATCTCGAGCGGCGCGGCGTCCCGGCCGCGGCGGTCAAGGATTTTCGGCTCGGTTATGCCCCGGACCCCGAGGCGGCGGGCTGGAGTTTCGCAACCTCGCATTTGCAGGGCCTGCGTCTGCCGGTCACGGTCGTTGAAAAGTCCGGACTGGCCGTCAAAAAGGAGCGCGGCGGTTATTATGACCGCTTCCGCGACCGGTTGCTTTTTCCGATCCAGGACCTGACCGGCCAGGTGGTGGCCTTCGGCGGCCGGATTCTCGGCGACGGCCGGCCCAAGTACATGAATTCGCCGGAAAGCCCTATTTTTAACAAGAGCCGGCTGCTCTTCGGCCTCTACCGGCACCGGGAGGCAATCCGGCGGCGGCGGCAGGCCATCGTGGTGGAGGGGAACTTTGACCTCCTGCTGCTGGCCGTGCACGGCATTGACAACGTCGTGGCCCCCCTCGGCACGGCCTTGACCCGCGATCATATCCGCCTGCTGCGCGGTTACTGCGACGAAGTCGTCCTCCTCTTTGACGGTGACAGTGCCGGCCTGAAGGCCGCCATGCGCTCGGTGCCCTTTTTCCTGGCCGAGCAGGTCGACGCCAGGGTGGCGCTCCTGCCCGAGGGCCATGATCCCGACAGCCTGATTCGGGACCAGGGCGCGGCGGCGATCGAAAAACTGGTGGCCCGGTCCGGGCCGCTGGCCGAATTTGTCTTCGATACCCTGGCCCGCCGCTACGGCCTGACTCTCGCCGGCAAGAACCATATCATCAGTGAGCTGCGGGAGATCGTCCAGGCTGGTGGCGATTCCGCACAACGTTCACTTATGGTCGCCCATTTCAGCGATAAGCTCGGCATCGCCCCGGCCCAGTTCCTGGCCGGAGTTCATGAGGCCCGGCCGCCGGAGCGCCGGGAGGAGGAAGAGGCCGGGCCGCGGCGGCCCTTTCCGGAGGGTCTGTCGCTAAAACAACGTCAACTTGTTGATTTCATGCTTCTTTATCCTGAATTTCTCGAAGAATTGCTGGCCGCCGGGGGGGCGGAGGTGGTCCGGGAAACGGCGGGGATGGAAATCATCGGCTGCCTGCAGGAGTTGGCTGCAACAGGCCCGGTTACCCCGGACCGGCTGCTGTCCGCCCTGCCGGGAGAGAGTGAGCGGCGGTATACGGCCGAGCTCTTGATCAGCAGCGGCGGCAGCGGCGAAGAGTTCGAGCAGGAGGCGCGCCGTCTGTGTGACGAGTTGCTGGCCTGGCTGCATACGGCCCGGCGGCGGCAGGATGGCGCCGACCTCATGCGGCAGATCAATGAGGCCCAGGAGGCGGGGGATCAGGACGTGCTGATGCGGCTTCTTGAGCGGAAAATGGCAATGGGGAAAACGTAATTTTTTCAGATCACCGGTTGAAAGAAGAATAAAACCTGGTACATTGCAAAAATGTATTTATAATATTGTGTATCCGACAGCAGCGCCGTTTAGTGGATGGTGTGAAATGTCAGCAAGTTAAATGTATTGAGTCGGCGCCTTTTTTGTTGTCTGGATCAGACGGAAAAGTTGTTGCATAGTCCCGGATGGTGAGACAAACCAGAATAGTTCATCCTTTCTTCGTTTTTGAGCAAAAGTCGGGGGGACGGAGATGGCGGCCAAGAAGAAGTTTTTCGAAGAAGAAGTGAATGGCAACATTCCGGAGTCGCAAGAAGATCTTGCCGATTTTTTAGATCTTCCGGATTTGAAAGAGCTTGAGGAATGTGATGATTTTTCGGATCTGACAGGAATATTTGCAGAGGAGGATCTCACTTTGGTTGATACGCCCGATACCATTATTCATGATGACCGTCGCAAGGCGTTGCGGGTCGGACGCCGCCGGGGAGGGGATCGCCGCCGGATCATTGATCGACGGCTGGCCGGCGGCAGCGTTGATCCGATGAATATCTATCTCCGGGAGATGGGCAACCTGTCGCTGCTCACTCACGAAGAAGAGGTCGATCTGGCCCGAATGGTCGAGACCGGAGAAATGCTGGTCCAGCAGGCGGTCTTACGTTTGACGCTCGGAGTGACCATGCTTGGTGACCTGGCCAGAGACCTGCGAGCCGGGAAGGTCCGCATTGGCGCGGCGCTGAAAAGCATCTCGGAACATGATGGAGACGTTCAGGCGAAGATCCGGGAGGATTTCCTGAAGCAGATCGAGCTGGCCTTTGAATTGGACCGCAAGCGCCAGAATCTGTGCCGGGAACTTGAAAAAAGAGATGACCGGGGCGCCGAATATGACCGGATCATGGCGGAGATCGACGGGGTCGGCCTGGAGATAGCGCAACTGTTCACGGGCTATCAACTGTGCTGCAAGGGTGTTTTTGCCGTGGCCGATGCGGTTCGGGACCTGGGTTTGCAGTTCAAGAAGGTCCGGATCGAGGCCATGAGAAAGACCAAGATGCCGCCGCCGGACGGCGAAAAGGCAGCCAGTCTGGACGCCGCCGATGCGGCAGAGATCGAGCGTTTGACGATTCTGGATCTTATTGATGCCATCGGTGTCAGCCATCAGGCCCTGAGTGACATCCTGGGAGATATCGAACTCGGCCGGGAAGAGGTCAAGCAGGGCAAAGAGTCGTTCATCCGCGCCAACCTGCGCCTGGTGATTGCCGTTTCCAAAAAGTTTCTCAACCGGGGCTTACAACTACCCGATTTGATCCAGGAAGGCAATATCGGACTGATGAAGGCGGTGGAGAAGTATGATTACAAGCGCGGTTACAAGTTTTCCACCTACGCGACCTGGTGGATCAGGCAGGCGATAACGCGCGGCATCGCCGATCAGGGCCGGACCATCAGGCTGCCGGTGCACATGATTGAAACCATCAACCGGATGCTCCGGTTCTCCCGGGATTTTATGCAGATCGAAAGCCGTGAGCCGACTCCGGAGGAAATGGCCGAGCAGTTGAACACAGACCTGGAAAAGGTGAATATTGCACTGAAAACCGCCAAAGACGCAATCTCCCTGGATGCGCCGGTGGGGGACGAAGAAGACACCATGCTCAGTGACTTTGTCGAGGACTATGTCCATCCCGATCCTCATGATGCCTCGGTAACGGAAAGCCTGAAACGGTGCATGTGCCAGGTCATGTCATCGTTGACGCCGCGCGAGGAGCAGGTTCTGCGCATGCGTTACGGTATTGATGTGAGCTGCGACCACACCCTGGAAGAGGTCGGCAAGTGTTTTTCCGTGACCCGTGAGCGAATTCGGCAGATCGAGGCGCAGGCCATCAAGAAACTCCGTCATCCGGCCAGGAGCGGGGATCTTCGTTCTTTTATCTCCGACTGACCAATGCAGTCCGGTGCGGTGAAGACCGGAAGTTACATTTGTTTGGAAATAATGCAATAAGATTCACATATTGCATGGAATGTCACCTCGGGCCGGCACGAATTCAGGTTATCGTCATCACATGCGGCAACAAACTCTTCAGGACTGGCTGACGCTTACCTTCTTGCCGGGTCTCGGCTCTACGCTGATTCGACGGCTGGTCGAACGGTTCGGTTCGCCGGCCCGGGTGTTGACGGCGGATGTCGCGCAAATGGGCGGTGTGGAAGGCATCGGCAAAAAGGTGATTCGCCTGTTTGCCGACCGGGCCGGGATCAACGAAGCGCGGGCCCTGGCCCGCCAGGAGCTGCAGAACCTTGCCCGGCGGCAGGTCTCCGTGATCTGCCTGGATGAGCGGCGCTATCCCCCGCTTCTGCGTACGATCCATGATCCTCCGGTCCTGCTCTATTGCCGGGGCAGCCTTGAGTGTCTGCAACAGCCGGCCGTGGCGATTGTCGGCTCGCGGGCGGCGACAACCTACGGCCGGCGAATCAGTTTCGAACTGGGCCGTGACCTGGCCCGGCGCGGGATCTGCGTTGTCAGCGGCATGGCCTTCGGCATAGATGGCGAGGCGCACCGGGGGGCGCTGGCCGGCGGCGGTCCGACGGTCGGTGTGCTCGGCTGCGGCGTCGATGTGGTCTATCCGCGGCAGCATGCCCGGCTCTTTGCGGAGGCCGCGGCAAACGGCGTCCTGGTCAGCGAGTATGCCTTGGGTGCCGGGCCGGAGGCCTTTCGTTTCCCGGCCCGCAACCGGATCATCAGCGGTCTGGTCCAGGGGGTGGTCGTGGTCGAGGCGACCCGGCAGTCCGGTTCCCTGATTACGGCGCGACTTGCCCTGGAGCAGGGCCGTGAAGTTTTTGCCGTCCCGGGCCGGGTTGATTCCCCCAAGAGCTGCGGTGCCCACCGGCTCTTGCAGCAGGGGGCGCGCCTGGTCAGCTGTGCCGATGATATCCTTGAAGAGCTGAACCTGGCGGCATCGATGCACACCCTGCCGGGGCCGGAAGACAGCGGCTGTCAGGCTGCCGGGATCAGCGCCGGCGAGCAGCGGCTCCTCTCCTGTCTTGATGTCTACCCGGTCAATATTGACGAGCTGGTCCACCTTGCGGCATGCGCGCCGGCCGAGGTGCATGATCTGCTTTTGCGCCTGGAGCTGAAGGGGTTGGTGCGCCAGTTGCCGGGACAGCAGTATGAAAGGATCCAGGGGTAATCCCCGGATCCGCGCCGCCCTGCAGGGCAGTCGAGAACGGATTCAGGTAAATAGTATTTCCGGCCTGCCCGGATTGAGGGAAATGCCATGAACACGATGATGATTGCGCCATCTATTCTTTCCGCTGATTTTTCTCGTCTCGGCGAGGAAATAAAGGCGGTGGAGGCGGCAGGCGCCGGGGTTATCCATGTTGATGTAATGGACGGCCATTTTGTGCCGAACATCACCATCGGCCCCTTGGTCGTGCGGGCCGCGCGTCAGGTTACCGGCCTGCCCCTGGACGTCCACCTGATGATCACCGAGCCGGATCGCTATGTCCGGGATTTCGCCGCGGCCGGCGCCGACTGGATCACCGTGCATGTGGAAGCCTGCACCCACCTCCACCGGACGATCCACCATATCAAGGACCTCGGCAAAAAGGCCGGGGCCGTTCTCAACCCCGCTACCTCGCTGGCCACCCTTGATTATATCCTGCCGGACCTTGACCTGGTCATGCTGATGGGGGTCAATCCCGGTTTTGGCGGCCAGTCGTTTATTGAATCGACTCTGGGCAAGATTCGCCGGCTGCGGCGGCTGCTGAAAGATATCGACAGCCCGGCAGGCATTGAGATCGACGGCGGGGTCAGTCCGGGGACCATTGCCGGGATTGCCGAAGCGGGCGCCAATATCTTTGTTGCCGGTTCGGCCGTGTTCGGGCGGCCTGATTACCGGGCCGTGATCAAGGAGATGAAACAGTTGGCAGGTTTTTACTGAATCCGTGACGGCTTGAGATAATACCCCATGCAAGATGTGGACTTGGTTGAATTATTGCCGAATAAACGCATTTTACGGTCTTCACCGCGCCGCCCTGCGGAGCGCCTGATAACGGCGCATATGCTGCGTTGGCAACAAAGTTGATATCACACCAGGATAATCAACTTCGTTGCCGCCTCGAAGGTCTCGCAGGCTCGCTATCTGCATCTGCACCGTTCTCGAACGCTCACGGATTCGGTTTTTAACATACAGAGGAGGGAATGATGGAATTTCACGATTTCTCCACGCTGGCAGCCACGGCAAGGTTGCATGATCTCGCCGTAAATCCCTATGACCTGACCAGGCCCGCCGCCTTGAATCCCGGCCGGATAGGGAGCTACCGCTCCTCGGCCTGCGGCTTTGACCTGTTGTACGCCGCCCAGCGTCTTGATGACCAGGTGCTTGCCGCCCTGCAGGACCTGGCCGACGAGGCGGGCCTGGTGGATCAGTTCCTGGCCATGAAGCGCGGGGCGGTCATGAACCGGATTCAAGGTTATGAAAGCGAGAATCGACAGGTCCTGCACACGGCCTGCCGCGACATATTCTCCTCGACCCCGCTGAGTCCGGAGGCGACGTGCCAGGCCAAGGAGCAGTTGGCGGCTCTGCGTCGTTTTCTTGCAGACCTGGAGCAGGGCAGGATTGTCAATCACCGCGGCGAGTCGTTTACCACCATGGTTCAGGTCGGGATCGGCGGTTCGGATCTCGGTCCCCGGGCACTCTACCTGGCCTTGAAGCGCTATCGCTTGCCGGGACGGTCCGCCCGTTTCCTCTCCAATGTCGACCCGGATGACGCGGTTGCCGTTCTGGCGGACCTTGACCTGTCCCGCACCTTGATCAACGTCGTATCGAAGAGTGGCTCAACCCTTGAAACCCTGACCAATGAACGTCTGGTACGTTCCGCCCTTGAACGGGCCGGTCTTGACCCCGCCCGGCACCTGGTGTCGGTCACCGGCGCCGGGAGCCCCATGGACGACCCCCGGCGCTACCTCGCCTCTTTTCACATGTTCGATTATATCGGCGGCCGCTACAGTGCGACCTCCATGGTCGGCGGCGTCACCCTGGGCTTTGCCCTGGGGCATGACGGGTTTGTCGAGATTCTACGCGGCGCTCATGCCATGGATACGGCCGCGGAGGAGCGGGATATCCGTGGTAATGTCCCCCTGCTCCTGGCCCTGATCGGTATCTGGAATCATAATTTTCTCGGTCACGTGACCCTGGCCGTTCTCCCCTACAGCCAGGCGTTGCTACGGTTTCCCGCCCACCTGCAGCAGTGCGATATGGAGAGTAACGGCAAGTCCGTGACCCGCGGCGGCCAGCCGGTCAGCTACCTGACCGGCCCGGTTGTCTGGGGCGAACCGGGGACCAACGGCCAGCATGCCTTTTATCAGCTGCTGCATCAGGGGGCCACGGTGGTGCCGGTGGAGTTTATCGGCTTCCGCCAGAGTCAGTACGGCGAGGACCTCGTGGTCAGCGGTACCACCTCCCAGGAGAAACTGGTCGCCAATATGCTGGCCCAGTCCCTGGGTCTGGCCCGGGGGCGGAACCATGAAAATCCTAACAAACGCTTTGCCGGTAACCGGCCGAATTCTATCTTGATCGCCGACCAGTTGACGCCCTACTCCATGGGATCCCTGCTGGCCCTGTATGAAAATAAAATAGCCTTCCAGGGATTTGCCTGGAATATTAACTCGTTCGACCAGGAAGGCGTCCAGCTCGGCAAGATCCTGGCCAGCCGGCTGCTGGAGCAACTGGCGGCGGAGAAAGAGGGGAAAACGGGGCCGCTGGCCGGGGAATCGGCGGAATTGAACCTCCTTCGGGCCGCGGGCTGTATCGGCTAAGGACCTGCTCAAAATACCCCTCTTTTCGCGTGCGTGGCAGCGTCCGGCCGGGCGTGGTAGGACATGGCAGCACCGCTACTCATGGTGTGCCCTCGCCCGGTCTCTCCCGCAGGGAGAGGAAATTATGAAATATCCGGAGTTTTTCGATTTTTTGTTGACAAAAATATTGATGAAGTATAAATACAGTAAAATGAATGATGATTCAATGGGCGGGACGAGTTCGACCTGTGTAACCAGGCGGAAACGTGTTCCTGTTGATATTTATCAGAGGCCTAAGAAAAACTGCATTGAAAGGAGGAATACTGATGTCAAAGCATGATACCCCTATGCTGGACGAACTGGAGAAGGGCCCATGGCCGAGTTTCGTCACTGATCTGAAGCGACAGGCCGAGACGAAGCCGGAGTGCTGGGATATTCTTGGACAACTGGAACTCTCGTACGAGGATAAAATTACCCACTGGAAACACGGTGGTATTGTTGGTATTTTCGGCTACGGTGGTGGTGTTGTCGGTCGTTATTCAGATGTTCCTGACCGCTTTCCCGGCGTTGAGCACTTCCATACGGTTCGGGTCAATCAGCCGTCATCCAAATACTACTCGACCAAGTTCCTGCGCGGTATCTGTGACTTGTGGGAGAAGTACGGCTCCGGCATGACCAATATGCACGGGTCCACCGGCGACATGGTCCTTCTGGGTACCCGCACCGAGAATCTCGAGCCCCTGTTCTGGGATCTGACCCATGATCTGAATCAGGATATCGGCGGCTCCGGTTCCAACCTGCGGACCCCTTCCTGCTGTCTGGGACAGTCCCGTTGCGAGTTCGCCTGCTATGATACCCAGGAGATCTGCCATACCCTGACCAATCATTATCAGGATGAGTTGCATCGGCCCGCTTTTCCCTATAAGTACAAGTTTAAATTTTCCGGTTGCGCCAATGACTGTGTTGCCGCCATCGCCCGTTCCGACCTTGCTGTTATCGGGACCTGGAAAGATGATATCCGTATCGATCAGGCTGCGGTCAAAGAATATATGGCCGGCAATTATCCCGCCAACGCCGGTGCTCATGCCGATCGTGACTGGGGTGCCTTTGATATCCAGAAGGAAGTTATTGATCTCTGCCCCACCGGCTGCATGTCGATGGAAGGCGATGAACTGAAGGTTGATAACAGCGAGTGCACCCGCTGCATGCACTGTATCAATGTTATGCCGCGGGCTATGCGTCCGGGCAAAGAGCAGGGTGCGACCATCTGTATGGGGGCCAAGGCCCCGATTCTTGAGGGCGCTCAGTTTGCAACCATGATCATTCCTTTTGTCAAGATAGAGAAGGAGAATGAGTACGAGGCAGTTATCAATGTCATTGAGAGTGTCTGGGACTGGTGGATGGAACACGGCAAGAACCGCGAACGGGTTGGTGAGGCCATGCAGAGAATCGGTCTGGCCAACTTCCTGAGCATCATCGGGGTTGAGCCGCTGCCGCAGCATATCCAGGAGCCACGTTCCAATGCTTATATCTTCTGGCGGGACGAGGAAGTTCCGGGCGGTTTTGAGCGTGATATCGTCGAGTTCAGGAAACGCCACGCAGCTTAATTGTCATTAACCGTATTTACTGTAATTTATTATAAGGAGAATATATCATGGGTTATGATCCGAATAATCCGATGGAAGGTCGGATTACCGATATTGGGCCGCGTTATTACGATGAGTTTCTGCCGCCTGTCATCAAGGCAAACAAGGGCAAGTGGCTGTATCACGAGATTCCCGCTCCGGGTATTTTGATTCATACCTCCGAGACCGGCGCCAAGTGCTATACGGTTCGGGTTGGTGCCGCCCGGCTTATGTCCATCGAGCATATCCGCGAAATGTGTGATATCGCCGATGCCCACTGCGAAGGCTATCTGCGCTTCACCACCCGGAACAATGTGGAGTTTATGACCGATTCCGAGGACAGCATGAAGTCCCTGATCGAGGACCTCAAGAGCCGCGGCAACAAGTTCCCCATCGGCGGTACCGGTGCCTGTATCACGAATATTGTGCATACCCAGGGCTGGGTTCACTGTCATACCCCGGCCACTGATGCCTCTGGCCCGGTCAAGTGTGTTATGGACGAGCTGTTCGACTACTTCGGTTCCATGAAACTGCCCGCTCAGCTGCGCGTCGCTCTGGCCTGCTGCCTGAATATGTGCGGTGCCGTGCATGCCTCCGATATTGCCATCCTCGGCATTCACCGGAAGCCGCCGATGATCGATCACGGACATATCACCGGCGTCTGCGAGCTGCCGCTGGCCATTGCCGCCTGTCCTCTGGGCGCAGTGAAGCCCGCCAAGGTAGTAGTGGACGGCAAGGAGATCAAGTCCGTCAAGGTTAACGCCGAGCGCTGTATGTTCTGCGGTAACTGCTACACCATGTGCCCGGCCATGCCTCTGGCTGATCCGGAAGGTGATGGTATTGCCATCCTGGTTGGCGGCAAGATTTCCAACCGGATATCGGCCCCCAAGTTTTCCAAGCTGGTTATTCCCTTTCTGCCGAATAATCCGCCTCGCTGGCCCGAGGTTGTGGATGCGATTGTGAATATCGTCAAGGTCTATGCCGAGAACGCCAACAAGTATGAGCGTCTTGGTGAATGGGCCGAGCGGATCGGCTGGGAGAAGTTTTTCGAGAAATGCAATATTCCGTTTACCGAGAAGTCCATCGACGATTACCGGATGGCCTACGAAACGTGGCATACAACCACGCAGTTCAAGTATACAAGTGCTACCGCTAGCTATACCGACTAACACGGTGTACTGTGCAGCCTGGCTCTGTAGTTGAGCCAGGCTGCTCTTCGACTCACCCCTATATTATTTTCATGGAGACCATTATGGCTCTGAGTAAAGAAGAATTGAAGGCTGTAATCATTGAAAAGGCAATCAAGGCCCCTAAGCCTCAGCTATACCTCAAGGATTTCTACAAATGTGATCCTGATTCCAAGCCTCGTGTCATTAAAAATGTTGCCAACGAGCTGGTAAGAGAGGGAGAGTTGATGTACTGGTCTTCAGGGTCGACGACCATGTATGCGCGCCCTGACCGGATTAAGAATGAAGAAGGAGCACAGGGAGTTAATGACTGAGCTTCTTCAGTTTTCTTTCGTTCTTCAAGCAGAGGCCTGCCAGCCTCTGCTTTTTTTGTTTCACTTGACATGACACCGGTCATGGATGCGGCCTGAAGGCGGCCGACTGCCTGGAGTTCATCAGCGCCAGGCGGCGCCAGTCGGTTGTTCACCTGCAACTTCGCTGTCCGGCTGATCTCCGAGGACAGTTTATCTTGTCGATGCAGGCAAAACAAGCGGTTGTCAGGTATCCTGAGGCGGATTCGACCAATTCCCTGGCCCTTGAGCTGGGGCGTCAGGGTGCGGCTCACGGCACTGTTGTCGTGGCCGACCGGCAGACGGGCGGTCGCGGCCGTGCCGGTAGATGTTTTGTTTCGCCGCCCGGCGGTCTTTATATGTCCGTTATCCTGAGGCCTGACCTGGCGCTTGCTCATCTGCGACTGGTGACGCTCGCCGCCGGGGTCGCCTGCAGCATGGTCCTGGAAAAACGCGGGATTGCGCCTCTTCTCAAGTGGCCCAATGACCTCTATTGCGGCCGGAAAAAGCTTGGCGGCATTCTGACGGAGACAGCTCCCTATTCAGCCGCGCAGGGTGGCGTTCCTTTCGTGGTGGTCGGCATCGGCCTGAATGTTAATTCGCTGCCGGCTGATTTTCCGCCGCCCCTGCCGGACTTGGTGACGTCGTTGTCTGAGATTACTCACCGTCGCCATGATCTCGATATGCTGCGGCGCGAAATTGTCCGGCAGCTGGATTCCCTGGTTGCCGGCCTGGAACGTAATACGGAGACGCTTTTTTCTCTATGGCGGCAGCGCGATTTTCTGCTGGGCAAGAATATATCCTGGCAGGATGAGAACGGCCTTGTTGTGCATGGCGCCGGGGCCGGCCTGCGGCCGGATGGCCGCTACCGTCTGCGAACACCTGATGGCCTCATCCACCCGATACTGGCGGGAGTGCTCAAGGTGCACCCCGGGAATCAAGTGGAGCCGGGGCGATCGTAACGGCAATTTATTATCATGAATACTACATCATTCCGAGCCCTGGTTGTCAGCGAGAAGGAACCCGGTTTCTATACCAGGCAAATCACTGAAAAATCTCTCGATGATCTGCCGGCAGGTGAGGTGCTGATCCGGGTCGATTATTCTTCCCTCAATTACAAGGACGCCCTGTCCGCCAGCGGCAACCGGGGCGTAACCAGGAAATATCCGCATACCCCGGGCATTGACGCGGCCGGCGTTGTGGTCCGGAGTTCCGTCAGGGAGTTTCGGCCCGGCCATGAAGTTCTTGCCTGCGGTTATGATCTCGGCATGAATACCCCGGGCGGCTTTGGCCGTTATATCAGGGTGCCTGCGGCCTGGGTCATGCCTAAACCGTCTTCTCTTACCTTGCACGCATGCATGCAACTCGGTACTGCCGGTTTTACTGCCGCCCAGTCTGTTTTCGCCCTGCTCGGCAGCGGCGTGAAAAAAGCTGACGGCCCGGTCCTGGTCACCGGGGCAACCGGTGGCGTGGGCAGTATTGCCGTTGCCCTGCTGGCCCGGCTTGGTTTCGCCGTCACCGCCGTCACCGGCAAGGCCGGGGAGCATGATTTTCTCCGGCGGCTTGGGGCGGCGGCGGTCTTGAACCGGAAACAGGCGACCGGCGGCATGTCCCGCATGCTGCTCCGTGAACGGTGGGCGGGGGTCGTCGATACGGTGGGTGGCGATATCCTCGCCACGGCCATCAAGGCGACGAAATATGACGGCCGGGTCACCTGTTGCGGTAACGCCGCCTCTGGAGATCTGCCGATCAGTGTTTATCCGTTTATCCTGCGCGGCGTTCAGCTGCTGGGCATCGACTCCGCCCGCTGTCCCATGGCGCGGCGGAAAGAAATATGGCGGAAGCTGGGCGGCGAGTGGTATATTCCATTTCTCGAGGAGATGACCCGCACCATATCGTTGCCGGAGCTTGATGGTGCAATTGAGCGGATGTTGCGGGGCGGTATCAGGGGGAGGATCGTTATCGACCTGCAGGAGGGTAATCGGTCACAGGGCGTGGAACTCTGCGCTATTACTTGCATTTAACCTGCAAGCCGTCACCGGTGCTACAGATTTACGTAGTCGCTTCCGTTCGCTATAGTATCCCTATGCGGGCGGGAGCGACCGCGTGAAGATGGGGTGCCTGTGACGGCTTGCGCAGGAGGACGCATGGCTGTTGCACAGGCCAGAGAGGTATTGACGATTGAAGCCGAAGGCATTCTCGCCGTGCGGGAGCGTCTTGGTCCGGAGTTCGAGCAGGCGGTCGGTCTGATTATGGAGTGCCCCAGCCGTCTGGTGATTACCGGTCTCGGCAAGTCGGGACTGGTGGGGCAGAAGATCGCCGCTACCCTGAATTCCACAGGGACGCCCTCTTTTTTCCTCCATCCGGTAGAGGCCATGCATGGCGATCTGGGCATGGTGACGTCATCTGATGTCATCCTGGCCATTTCCCATTCAGGTGAAACGCCGGAGCTCAACGGCCTGCTGACCAGTCTGCGGAGCCGCTCCATCAGGGTCATTGCCATGACCGGCAATACCAATTCCACCCTGGCCGTCAACGCGGATGTGGTTCTTGACGTCGCCATACCCCGGGAGGCCTGTCCCCTGGGGCTTGCGCCCACCACCAGTACCACCGCCACCCTGGCCCTCGGCGATGCCCTGGCCGTGGTCCTCTTGAAGCGCAAACAGTTCAAGGTCGAGGATTTCCGGCGGAATCATCCCGGCGGCAGCCTGGGAGAGCGATTAAAGGTGGCGGTGAGCGAGGTTATGATCACCGGCGACGAGGTTCCCCTGGTCAGGGAGCAGGCAACCGTTGCCGAGGCCATTATTGAACTCGACGAGAAAAACCTGGGCGCGGTTATCGTCATTACCGAGGATACCGAACTAAGCGGGATCGTCACTGACGGCGACGTGCGCAGGCTGGTGTTGCAGAACGTGAGCCTCGATACCCTGGAAATCGGGGCGGTTATGACCCCGGATCCGGTTACCATCAACTGGAGGTTCATGGCCGCCGATGCGCTCAGTATTATGCAGCGGCATGAAATAACGGTCCTGCCGGTAACAGACAGCTCGGGGCGGCTGCGAGGAATGCTGCATCTGCACAACCTGTTGGGCAAGGGAGAGTTCAGGTTCTTGATCTAAGGGCCTGTGCAAAAATAAGTGTCACAACCTTGCTTGTCTTTTTGCCCATTTCCTGCGTTACGAAAATAGTTGCATAGCGGTGCTATGCGCCTATTTTCGTGCCTTGGAAATGAACAAAAATCCCGCGCAATCTTGTAATGCTTATTTCTTTACAGTCCCTAAGTACCCCGGTTTGGTTCGGGTATCGTATCAGGGATAGGGGCAAAAGTAATTGTGGAATGCAGGAAGAGGAAATCATGTGTCAGATGAGTGTAGTACTTGAGCAGGACGGCCGACAGGAAAAAATTATGGACAGTGTGACCGGGTTGGCTGTAACCACGGAAGGAGTAACTCTCTCCACCTTTTTTGAAGAGCCGAGAGTGGTGCCGGACGTGGCCGTTGCCCGGATTGATTTTCTCGGCAACACGCTGGTGCTGGTTCCGGCCTCGATATCGGCAGAGAAAAAATAGTAAGAGTTCACCCGCACCCCATCTTAGTCCGATCAGGCTGACTCATGTAGATGGGCTATTATAGATTCGCCAACCTGCTTGAACGAATCGAATCTGCGGCAGTGGTAAATTCTGACCGCACTGCGGATGAGCCGGATGGGCCGCCCCCCGGTTAACTATTACAAAAAATAAGGGGATTAATAATATGGATGATCTGGATAAACTGCGGGTTATGCTCCCGCACTGGATAGAGCACAACAGCGGCCACGGCGGGGAATTCCTCCAGTGGGCCGGGACCATGGAGGCTGCCGGCAAGCCGGATATCGCAGAGCTGCTTAAAAGGGCCGCCGCCTCGCTACGGGATGCCGAGGCCGCCCTGGGGGACGCCCTGGGCAAGGCTGGCGGTCCCCTGGCCGCTCCTGGCGGATCCCACCATCCCCATCCTCACTGACCGGGGTACAGGCTCCAGGAATCCGTGTCCGGATTGTACTGGTAGTTCAGCTCCAGCCCGAAAGACCGGCCTTGCCGGATTTCGACGCAGCTCAGGTTAAAGATGAGTTTATTGCCGACTTTTTTTAAAAAAGTCACTTTCTTATAAGGCAACTCCGATGAGCGGGTCGAGGGATAGTTAGCCAGGAAAATTTTCTGGAAGTTGGCATTGAGCCAGTCTATTTTTTGCTTGATTTCAAGCTGTTTCTTCTTCGTTGCAAGCTGTTGGCGGGTGTTGACCAGGATTTTTTTCAGCGCCGGGTCTTGATTGAACCTGCTCTTTTCGATCAGGTTGACAATGGCTTGGTCATGGGCGATAGTGGCGGCGATATCTTCATTTTTTCCCGTTAGTGAGGCCTTGCTCTGTTCCCGGGCAATATAGGTCAGGAGAATTGTTTTCTTGATTTGGTCAATATAGTTGCCGGTCTCGGCTCCCAGGCGGTCGCGGTTCTGCTGGAGCAGATCTATCGCCTGCCGGTATTCCTGGACGGCCAGGTCCCAGGTCCCTTTTTTATAGGCTTTTTTGGCGGTACTCAATATCTGGAAAAGCTGAGAGTTGAGCAGGAGCGAATGAAGTTCTTTTTTCTCCGCCGCCGAAGCGGCCTGGGGGTTCTTCCGCAGAATTTTTTCGGCCCGTTGCAGCATTTCAATGGTTTTTTGCCATTCTGAAGCGGTAAAGGCCGTTTTGCTGCGGTCGAGTTCACTGTGAAACGAGGCGGCGGCAAAACGAGAGGCGATATCGCCTTTGTCCGCGGCATTGGATAACGAGGTGCTCAGCTCCAGGGCCTTGCGATAGGTCTCGGCGGCCTGCGGCCAGTCCTTTACCTCCTCTGCTCTTTTGGCCTGTTCTAGTGACTCCTGCAGTTGCAGGCTGCTGAGGGTCGGACGAATTTTCCGCATCTGCTCCTGCAGGCCGTTTTGTTCGGCAAACCGGAGCGCCGTGTTCATGGCCTTGATGGCCGCCGGTGTTTTTCCCGCCTTGACGGCTTTGTTCGCCGCCGCCAAAAGGAGGTTGAACCGGGTAAGTTTTTGCGCCAGATCGGCATTGATATATTGACCGTTGTACTGAACCCGGCCCTTTAGACCCTCCTTGAAATCCCGGGAGTCGGCCAGGGCGTTTATCTTTTGTTCCATCGTGGTCCGGGACTGCCTGAGAAAAAGTATTTTGCCCAGGGCCGCTTGCGCCGCGGCCAGCGATTTCCCGGCCTCCTTATACTGTCGCCGGGCGCTGAGTTTTTGCGCCTGCTGCCAGCTTACTGCCGCTTTTTTCAGATTGCTGGAGTCTTTGAAGTAGAGGTTTGCGCCGCCGGCCGCGACCACTATGAAAACGGCAAAGGCAAGGATCTGTCTATATGGGATTTTACGTCTTGCTTTTGCTGAAACTTTTTTATGCGAAATCCGCGAAACCCGTTTGCCGGCGGTGGTTTTTTCCCCTCCTGCGGCGGATTCGCCCGCGGTTACCGGCTCGGCAGGTTCATTCAGCCTGGCCATGATATTTTCCCGGATACGGTTGCGGGCAGATTCAAGGCCGGGATAATCGATGGCGACGTTGGCCACCTGGTCCAACAGCAGGCCGGCTTTTTCCAGCTGTCCCTGTTGGTTAAGCTGGCCGGCTTTTTTATACAGCCTCTTGGCTTCGCGGGTCGCTTCGGCGATATCCCGTTCCAGTTCCTCAAAGTCAGGGACCGAGGCCGGATCATGAATATCGGCGAGGACCCTTTGAGCCCTGAATATTTCTTTTTGTTCAATGAGCGGCCGGACAGGTCTGAGGCGGTCTTTTTTTTCTTTTTCGGCTGATTCCCCAGGCGACGACTCATCATCCAGCCCCAGGGCGGCAAAGACGTCTTCGTCCAAATCGCGGCCCTGTCCCTCAATTTCGTCGGTTTGTTTTTTTGGCGGAACCGGGTCTTCGTCTATCAGGTTAAGGCCGAGCTGAATCTCCTCTTCATCCAATGCCGCCGGGAGTTCGTCGGAAGGGAGTTCATCGGTTGTCTGTCCGGTGGTGATATCCGGGGGCCGTCCCTCTGCTTCAGAGGCGAGCGGGATATCGTCCTCCGTAATTTCTTCTTCCTCCGGGGAGAGTTGAACGGGCTCCTTTGTCGTGCCGGCCGCGGCCGACATATCGTCCGGCGGGGTCTTTAATGAGTCGTCGCCGGTTGCCATCTCCACGCTGTCAAAAGGAAGCCAGTCCCGGCGTTCCTCGTACCAGTCGAACGCTTCCTGGTTAAAGGGATTCTCTGGACTGTACGTTCCGCAGATCATTTTACCGATATGGAGAACAAGTTCGGCCAGAGACGGGGTTTCCTGCCAGAAGTCCGCAATCCGGACAGCGTCAGGATCAATATCAGGGTGGAAAACAGGAGTAAGTGGTTTGACGCTGGGTGGGAAATGCGGGTAGCCGAAGGGCAGATCGATCAGAATGCGGTGCTGATTTTCGGGAGAGATGGTCCCGTCGGGATTTTTTCTATACCCCTTCAGGTGATATTCAATCTCATAATGGTCCGGCGGTTCTCCGGCAGTTAGAATGATGCTGATATCCGGATACAGGGCTAGAGTTTTTTTGACTTGGTCAAAATCGGCAATAAGTTGTTGAGCAACGGTGGACATGCTTTAACCTTGGGTCCTGGTCATGATACTGAATGAGAGAGAATGCACGGCATTGGCTTGTTCAACTCCCTGTTGCGTAAGGAGAACCTGGCAGCGAAAGAGAGATCTTCATATCATTTCTGTTCATATTTACATTATATTGTATAATATTCCGTAAATGTAAACAAGTTGCTTTGTTATGGAATCTTTGAAAAAATATCGGAATAGCCGCTTGATACCCGCCGGGGCGGGCCGTGAATTACATATTTGACCTGGATCAGTGAACGTTCGAGAACGGTGCAGATGCAGATAGCGAGCCTGCGAGACCTTCGAGGCGGCAACGATGTTGATTATCCGTAACCACTCACAGGGTGGAGCAATTTCACACATTGCATGAAGTGTCACATCAAGCCGTCACGGATTCAGGTTTGAGCATTCTTTCCATAACGTGTACAATGTCTTAATTATTATAAATTTTTTATAATTTTTTTTTGAGATTCATGACTACATTTGCGGTAGCTTTTGACATTGTTTATGAGCGTAACTGTCCGTTTTATTGTAATAATGACGGATTTGTCCTGACGGATAATGCCGTCAATCTTCCCGCCGGTCGTCCGTCCTGTCTTATCCTGGTCCGGGAACTGACTTCCCTGCTTTTTACCCTCTTGCCCCATGCCGCGACAGGGTTCGCCGAACAACAGGATACGGTTTTTACCTGTGGCGGTTGTACCGGCCTGATTAAATTCCGGTTGGGAGAGCTGGCGGAAGAATCCGGGGAACAAACGGTTGCCGAGGATGACGGGGTGATGATCAGCGGCCGTCTTGATGCCATTTCTCTCCTCGAATTACTGCAGGTTTTCCACATGCACCAGAAAACCGGCAGATTGCTGCTTGATGTGTCGGCTGGGCAGGGGCGGATTTCTTTTCGCGAAGGAGCCCTGATTGCCGCTCGCTTTGGCGGAATTGATAATCAGGAGGCGATCTATGCGCTACTGCGGGAAAGGGAGGGGCATTTCGATTATATACCGGGCCTGTCTCCCTCTCTCATGGAGGCCCGGGAACTCGGAGACTTCATGCTGATCCTGATGGAAGGATGCCGGCATCTTGATGAGGCCGAGGAGAAGGGAAAAACTGCCGAAGAGAAGGAAGAACCTCCTGTCATGTCAAGTGACAAATAACTCAAGGTTGCGAAGTGCTGTGGTGTGCAGTCAAGGCACGGCTGACGGCGCATAGCAGCGCTATATCACTGAAGCCGTAACACCCCGGAGCGCCAAAGTACGAGCAGGATGCGTCGTAACCGGGCCTCGGCGCCATTATTTGCATCTAACCTGTAAGGTGCCACAGGCACCTTACTTTTTCTCAAAACCCTGTTCAGCGGCCGATTGGGCCGTAATGCCGATGAGCCAGCATTGATCCGGTGTGTCCTTGATCTGTTGCCGCCTTTTGGCGGTGAGCCGGTGGGAGTCTTCATCAAGATCGAAAAAGCGGCTGTCAATACCGAAAAAGCCGTCAAGGAGATGGCTCATGGTGTGGAGCAGCTTGCTCTGAAAGCCCTGCGGCAGGGTGAGAAGATCATCCAGTTGCCGGCATCCTTCCTGCCGCAGTTCGCCGAGCAGCTCCGCCAGTATGGCCTGGTTCGCCGCCACGACCAGGTCCAGCTCCTGCTGAAACCGGGGGGCAGTGCCGCAGATTGAGTGTTCCTGGTCAATCTCTACCAAGTCGTAGCGAACCAGCCGGGTGGTGTCTAAAAAGAAGCGGACGTGTTGGCTGCCGGTGTCCAGGTCCGGGCCGGTGACCATGAAGGTATGTCTGACGGTCAGGATCATTCTGTTTTTTCCGGTTGCCTGAAGGGTTGCAGCCCGGGGATGGCCATGAACCGGTCCACATGATACTCGGCCGCCAGGCCGGGATTCCGGAAGGCGATCAACTCCATGCCCAGGCTGGCGGTATGCTCACGGTCCACCTCGCTGTCGCCGATGTAGATGGCCTCGCCGACGGTGACCCCGAAATGGTTCAGGATCATATGTAAGCCGTCAGGGGCCGGTTTGGGCCGTGGCGTGTCCAGGGCGGTGACCACCTGCTCAAACCAGGGCCGCAGCTTGAAGATGTCGAGGATCATGGGCATGGTCGACGTCCGGTTGGTGCTGATTGCCGTGTGGTAACGCGGTTTGATCAGGCGGAGAAATTCAAGCAGATCAGGCGCCATAATCATGGAGTTGAGAAAGGGCGAGTAATCGAGTTCCGTGCGAAAGCGATCCACGACGTCCCGGTCGACCTGGTGATGGCGGCGGAAGATATGGGCAACCGAAGCCGTTACATTGTGGGTGTGGACATAGTCGAGTTCGTCCTCATCCATGGGGGGACAGTTGAACCGGGCGAGGAGATGGTTGTAGTAGGCGCGGTTGGCCTCGCGTGAATCAAAGAGGACACCGTCGCAGTCAAAGATTACCAGTTTCAGCATTTCAGCATGGATTCCCGTAGTAACAAACATTATGGGATCTCTATCCCGTAAATCTCCCGGTTCAACTCGTCAAAGAAGACTTCCATGAATTTGTGGCGCTGCCGGGCCAGCTCGCGCCCCGGCCGGGTCAGCATCTGCTCCCGGACCCGGGACATTTTGACCTGGAATTCCCGGTAGGCGGTGTCTTCCTGCGAATAGGAGCTGGTGGCTGCGGGATCAAGCTCGGCATTATGCAGCCGGGCCCCGATCTGACCGGCAAAGAGAAAGGCCCGGCCAATGCCGATGGCGCCGATGGAATCGAGTTTGTCGGCGTCAAAGAGGATTCTGGCTTCCAGGCAGCCGGGTGTTTCCCGGCCGCGAAAACGATGCGCACGGATGCAGTGGGTAATGGCCGCGATGTCCCGGGGCGAAAACTCAAGCCCCTGCAGGATGGTAGCCGCCAGGTCCGCGCCTTTTGCCGCATGGCAGATCCGGCCGCGGCTCGCGGTTTCGTGGCTGCGGCCTATATCGTGCAGCAGGGCGGCGGCGGCCAGGATATCCAGCCGGGCATTCAGCCGCCGGCCGATGGCCAGGGCCATGTGGTACACCCTTTCCGTATGATCCGGACCGTGAGAGCCGCCCTCGTCCCGGCCGTATTCCGTACTGATCCGCCGCAGGGCCTGGGTACGTTTTTCGCCGAGCGGACAGTCTTCTCTCGCGGTCATTCGTTAAAAAGCTCCTGCCGCAGCCAGCGCCCGCCGAGTCGCAACAGCTGCTCGTCATCTCCGGCCAGCCCCTGCAGTTCTTCAATTGCCAGCGGCCGTTTCATGTTGATTCGGCCGTTACTCATTTCCTGCCGGAACAGGTCCTGATTATACAGCGCCAGAATGAATTGATCCTGCTGCCGTCGTGTCGGCCGGAACCCCCGCCTGATCCGGTCATGCTGCAGCAGGATCATGATCTCGTCGTTGCGGCGGTTGTAGTCGTCCAGGCTCTGGTTGCGGAAATATTCGCCGGCGGTCTGGTTCACGTTCCCGGTGAAACCAAGGCAGTGCGGCTCCCTGACCAGGACCAGGATCTCCCGGACGCGGCCGTTATTTTCCCGGGAGGCACCGCGGCCCACGGGATAGGCCCGGCAGGCCGCCGGCCGGTCTTCGTAAACCGTGCAGCCGCCGGGGGCGACAAAAACGCAGCTTGCCTGGCCGTCGTCCACCATGGTCAGGTAACAGAGGGGAAAGGCGAGGTCCGAGCCCTGTTCGATGATGACATACTGTTCCATGAAATCGCTCGAGTTCATCCGTACCTTGTTTTTCAGGCGCAGAACGTCATAGGGCGTCAGGACCAGGTCCAGCTCCCGGCAGCACTCGGTGAAACAGGGCACGCCGGGATGGCAGGAAAAACAGAAGCGCTTTCCCTGCTCCAGCCGCTGGAAGTATTCAGGTAATGCCCCGGCCATACACTTATACCTGCCGTGATTTGAGACTGAGCAACGGGCTGGCGATAAAAATGGACGAGTAGGTGCCGACGATTATGCCTATAAGCAGGGCAAAGGAAAAACCGTGGATGGCCGAGCCGCCGAAAAAGAAGAGGGCGGCCAGGGTGAAGGCCGTGGTCATGGAGGTGATGATGGATCTGCTCATGACCTGGTTGATGGAGTTGTTGATAATGGTGTAGAAATCGGTCTTGTCGTGTTTCTGCATATTTTCCCTGATTCGGTCAAAGATGACCACCGTGTCATTGAGTGAATAACCGGCCAGGGTCAGGAGCGCGGTGACGATCAAGAGGGAGATCTCGACGTTCAACAGCCAGCAGATACCGAGCACCACCAACACGTCGTGAAAGGTGGCGGCGGCCGCCGCCAGGCCGAAGCTCAGGTCAAAGCGCAGGGCCAGGTAAACAAGGACGCCGATAAGCGAGATGGCAATGGCCTCGATCGCCTTGTCCCGCAACGTCGCCGAGACGGAGGAACCGATTTCGGCCTGGCTCTCCAGGACAAATTTCTTGTCCGCTTCTTTTTTGTTCAGGACTGCGGTGATCTCGTCGCCGAGATGACCGACCGTTTCCTCGGATTTTTTGAGTTTGACGATCAGCCGGTTTTCACCGGTCACCTTTTGCAGGTTGACATTGCCATAGCCGCTTTTCCTAAAGTCGGCCCGGATATCCTCCAGCTTGAAGGGTTTCTCCGCCTTGTACTGTAAAAGGGCGCCGCCGGAGAAATCGACACCAAGGTTGGCCTGGCCCCTGAGAATTTCGACAAAGGAAAAAAGACCGATAAGCACCAGAACGGCAGAGCAGGTAAAGGCGATCTTCCTGACTTTCATGAAGTCGAAATTCGATTTTTTGAGAAAGCACATGAAGCGGACCTGCTTCAGCTTTTTTGTTTTGTAGAGGACATCGTAGATCAGCCGGGAGCCGAACAGCACGGCAAAGAGGTTGAAGATGATGCCCAGCGACAGGGTAACGGCAAAGCCCTTGATCGGCCCGGTACCGAAGAGAAACAGGGCCAGGGCCGTGATCAGGGTTGTCATCTGGGCGTCGACGATACTCCAGAATGCCTTGTTGAAGCCGCTGTCCACGCCTGACTTCACTGATTTACCCAGGGCGAATTCATCGCGCATTCGTTCAAAGATTAGCACGTTGGCGTCCACCCCCATGCCGATGGAGAGGATAATACCGGCAATGCCGGGCAGGGTCAGGGTGGCGCCGAGCATGGCCAGGCCGACAAACAGGAAGAGAATGTTGATCGCCAGCGACAGGTCGGCGATCACCCCGGATAGCCGGTAGTAGATGACCATAAAGACCAGGACGATCAGGGCGCCGAAGAGGCCGGAGGTCAAACCTTTGGTGATGGAGTCGTGGCCCAGGCTGGCGCCGACGGTCATATTCTGGATGATCTCGACCGGAGCCGGCAGGGCTCCGACCCGCAGGACAATGGCCAGGTCGGTGGCCTCTGCGTGGGTGAAGCCGCCGGATATCTGGGCGCTGCCCCCGAGAATTTTTTCCCGGATCACCGGGGCCGAGCGGACCACCCCATCCAGGATAATGGCCAGCCGTTTGCCGACGTTTTTCCCCGTTATCGTGCCGAATATTTTACCGCCCCGGCCGGTCAGGTCCAGGCTGACGTAGGGCTGGTTAAAGGTGCCGCCGATTCTCACCTGGGCGTCCTTCACCATCTCGCCGGTCATCAGGACCTGGCTTTTCAGCAGGATGGGGACCTTTCTGACCCGCTTGGTCTGCTTGTCGACAAATCGTTGAAAGTAGATCTCGGTGCCTGGCGGCAGGCGGTTCTGCAGGGCAAGGTTGAGCTGTTCCCGGCTTTCCCCGGGCTTCCACTGCCCGGCCTTGATGGCGTCGCTGATGAGCTGCGGCAGGTTCAGGCCGCTGTCGTCGGCAACCAGCTTGAATTCAAGCTGGGCGGTCTGGCCGATCAGGCTGATGGCCCGTTTCGGATTCTTGATGCCCGGCAGTTCGACCACGATTTCGTTGTCGCCCTGACGAATAATGACCGGTTCGGCGACACCGAACTGATCAATCCGGTTCCGGATAATCTCAAGGGACTGGTTGACCGCATTCTTGCGGATAAAATTAATTTTATCCTGCTTCAGTTTCAGGATAATGCGGGGAAAGCTGCCCTGTTCGGAGAGTACTTTAATGTCCAGGCCGGGGAAGTCGTTCTTGATGACCTCGTTCACCGTGTTCACCGCCCCGGTGTTGGGCAGGGTGAAGGTGATCTGCTGCGGATTGCTGGAAGGCATGCGCACCACGGTAATATGTTTGTCCGCCAGGGCGTCTTTCAGGTCGGAGGCCGCCAGGTTGAGCGAGTTCTCTACCGCCTTGTCCAGCTCTACCCGCAGCACCAGGTGCATGCCGCCCTGCAGGTCGAGACCGAGTTTTATCCCTTGCGGGGCCAGGTATGTTTTCCACCAGGACGGGGCGCCCTTATAAAACGAAGGGACAATGGCCATGATTGAGAACAGAACAAGTCCGGCCATTAGAGCGATTTTCAGTTTCATGGTGGTGTTCATTGGCAGTGCTCTTCTTGTGTGTTACGGGGCCACTCGAAAAATAACTTCACGGCATTCCGGCTTCGGGCTGTCACCCTGGTCCGGCTGTTCCGGGAACTTACTGTTGAGTGAACTCTACGTATTGATTGTTTTGTCATAAATGTGAATCGGCGGGCTCTTGCCAGGTAAAAGCTATCCACTATAAAACGATAGCCGGCATTGCGCAATGGCGAGGGGCTTATTCTTTGATTTTTCTGTTAATAGCCGCTGCCATGCAGGCGGCGCCGAAACCGTTATCGATGTTGACCACGGCCAGCCCCGGAGCGCAGCTGTTCAGCATGCCGAACAGGGCGCTGAAGCCCCCGGCCCCGGTGCCGTAACCGACACTGGTGGGCACGGCGATAACCGGGGCCCGGACCATGCCGGCCACCACGCCGGGCAGCGCGCCTTCCATGCCGGCCACCACGATAATCATCGAGGCCCGTTGCAGGAGGTCGGCCTGGGCCAGGATTCGATGCAGTCCGGCGACGCCGGCGTCATACACGGTCTCGACCCGGTGGCCGAACCGTTCCAGGCAGATACGCGCCTCCTCGGCTACCGGCAGGTCCGAGGTGCCGGCGGTGACGATAACCACCGTGCCCCGGCCGCAGTCCTCGGGGATGTACTGGTCGTTGCCGCTCAGGATCCGGGCCGTATCATGGTAGGTGAGGCCGTCAAGCTTACTGAGCACCTCGCCGGCCTTGTCTGCCGCGACCCGGGTCGCCAGGACCACGTCTTTCTGCTTGAGGAGCGCGGTAAAAATTTCAACGAGTTGCGGTGCCGTCTTGTTTTCGCCGAAGATCGCCTCGGGCAGACCGGTACGCAGCTGTCGATGGTGGTCCAGCCGGGCTGATGACAGGAGCTCAACCGGCAGCTGCCGCAACCGCTCGATGGCCTGGCTGACGGTCAGTGTGTCGTTGCGGACCCGGTTCAGCAGGTCCAGCAGCTCATGTTCATTCATGCTTTTTTCCCATCAACAAATATTTTTCTGCGAACTATTACCATGATCGGAGAAGTTGGTAAACCATTTACGTAACCAATCGTAGGGGTTGTAATTATACGATATTATTTACCCCAAACTGTAAGGTGGCACAGGTGCCCCAGATTTACGCAGTCGCTTCCGTTCGCAGGTAAGCGACCGAAGGGAGACTCCGGCAGCCTCTCTATGCGGGCGAGGGCGACCGCGTGAAGATGGGCTGGCTGTGACGGCTTACCCATTTACGGCGATTTGATCTTCTGGTACAGTGTGGTGATTTGAAAAACGAAAACAAGCAAATTCCCCGATCCTGGAGATTGTCATGGCCAACGAAAACCTGCCGGAATTTATTCAAGCCCTTCTCTCGCCCTCTGCTTATGACCATGCCGCGGCCGATATCCGCCTGGTTCAGACCCACATCTCCTATGTCCTGCTGGCCGGCGACTATGTCTACAAGTTCAAAAAACCGGTGAATTTCGGTTTTCTTGATTTTTCCACCCTGGATAAACGGCAATATTGCTGCGAGCAGGAACTGGTCCTGAACCGCCGCCTGTGTCCGGATATCTATCTCGGCCTGGTCACCGTCACCCAGGAGCAGGGTCAATACCGCCTGGGGGGTGAGGGTGAGGTGATTGAGTACGGCGTCAGGATGGTCCGCATGCCTGAAGAACGGATGATGGTCAATGTGATCGGGGCGGGGGAGCTGGGCCGGGGACATATTGATTCCCTGGTCGAAACCCTGGTGCCCTTTTACCGGCAGGCCGAGCGCAGCGAAGAGATCGACCGCTTCGGCACGGCCGAGTCCGTGGCCGTGAATGTCCTGGAAAATTTTGACCAGACCCGCGAGTTTGTCGGCGGCGCCGCCTTGAGCCGGGACCGGTTCGAGCGAATCTCGAACTATGCCCGGACGGTTCTCGCCCGGCCGGAACTGTTTGCCCGGCGGATCGCCCAGGGGCGCATCCGGGACTGCCACGGCGACCTCTATTCGGCCAACATCTGCCTCGCGGACAAGGTGTACATCTATGACTGTATAGAGTTCAACCGGCGCTTTCGTTATTGTGACGTGGCGAGCGATATCGCCTTCCTGGCCATGGATCTGGATTTTCACGGGCTTACCGGCTTGTCCGCCTACCTGGTTGAGCGCTTCACTCACTTTTCGGGAGACGACGACCTGGTCGGGATGCTGGACTTCTACAAGTGTTACCGGGCCTATGTCCGGGGCAAGATCGGTCTGTTCACGGCCGCCGATCCCGCCGTGGACGAGACGGTCCGGCAGGCCAGTCTGCAGGGGGCGGCCAACTATTTTCACCTCGCTGAAAGCTACGTGGCAGGCTGAGATCGCATGCAGAGAATCTACGTTTTTTTTGGCCGGATTGCCTCGGGCAAGTCCACCCTGGCGCAGAAGTTTGCCGATCATTACGGTTTGCCGTATTACAATACCGACCGGGTGCGCAAGGAACTGGCAGGCCTTGATCCCGCGACCCGCTGCGCGGACGGAGTCAACCAGGGGATTTATAGCCGGGGGTTTTCGCGCCGGACCTACCAGGCCATGCTCGACCAGGCGAGGGACGATCTGCAGGCCGGGCGGGCGGCCGTGGTCCTGGATGGCTCATACTCCGAACGGGCCGAACGGGAGCAGGTCCTGGCGTTGGCCGCCTCCCAGGGCGCGGCGGTAGTCTTTATCCTTTGCACCTGTGCCGAAGACGAGGTTAAAAGAAGACTGGCAAAACGGGCCCGTGACCCGAAGGCGGTCTCTGACGGCCGCTGGGAAATTTACCAGGCCCAAAAGGCCACCTTTGAACCGCCCGACGAACTCCGGGACCGGGGCCTGATCACGATCGAGACCGACGCCCCGGTGGAGATCCTGCTGGCAAGACTGGATAAAGAGGTGCATGGGGCGGAATGAACCGGTTGCAAGTGAATATGAACCTGATCGCTCACGGATTCAGGATGAATTAAGTCAAAAGAGGTAATGATGTATACCCGAATTTATTTTTTACGCTTTCCCAAGGAGACCAGTGATCAGCCCGTCATCTATTACCTGGTTAAACGCTATGATGTTGAGTTCAATATCCTGAAGGCGGACATCCTGCCGCAGCGGGAAGGCATTATGATCATCGAGTTCAAGGGTAACCGGGAAAATATCCGGGAGGCCTTGTCATACCTGAAGGATCTCGGGGTCCAGGTGGAGAGGCTGGCCGGCAAGGTGAGCCGTGATGATAAAAAGTGTTTTCAGTGCGGGGCCTGTACCGGCATCTGCCCGGTGGGTGCCCTGTACATGCAGCGGCCGGAGATGGCAGTACTCTTTGATCCCGACCGCTGCTCCGGCTGTGGTCTCTGCGTCACCGGTTGCCCGGTCCGGGCCATGACCGTCTCGTTTGACCAGGTGGCGGTAGAGGAGCTTTAGGGCTTTCGGGGGCCGCCTTGTATCTGCACCGTTCTCGAACGCTCACGGGTCCAGGTCAGGGTTAGCCGTCACGGATTCAGGATCGTTGTTAAGATTGCTGGTCGTCCGCGATGATTTCCTCCAGCTCGGCGCCGGATATTTTTTCTTTTTGCAGCAGGACTTGCGCCGCTTTTTTGAGAAGTCCCTGCTTGTCCTTGAGAATATCCAGGGCAACCTCGTACTGTTTATCGATAATTTTCCGCACCTCTTCATCGATAATGCGCGCGGTCTCCTCACTGTATTCCCCCGATTTACGCAGGCCGGGCTGCAGGAATTGAGACGTCGGCTCGCCCTTGAGATAGACCTGGCCCAGCTTGTCGCTCATGCCGTATTCGATGACCATGGACCGGGCGATATCCGTGGCCTTGGCCAGGTCGTTGTGGGCGCCGGTGGAGACTTCGTTAAAGACCGTCAGTTCGGCGGCCCGGCCGCCAAGCAGGCTGGCGATCTTGTTCAGCAGTTCTGTTTGATTCATCAGGAAACGGTCTTCGGTGGGCAACTGCATGGTGTAGCCCAGGGCGGCAATGCCCCGGGGGATAATGGTAATTTTCTGTACCGGGTCCGTGCCCGGCAGGGACATGGCGACCAGGGCATGACCCAGTTCATGGTAGGCGACAACGTTGCGCTCCTTGGGATTGATCACCCGGTTTTTCTTTTCCAGGCCGGCAACGATCCGCTCCACGGCCTCTTCAAACTGCGCCATCTCCACGGTTTTCCGGTTTGAACGGACGGCGAGCAGGGTCGCCTCGTTGACCAGGTTGGCCAGGTCGGCTCCCACCATGCCGGCCGTCATGGCGGCCAGACGGTCCAGGTCTAACTCGCCCACCCGGGTGATTTTTCGTAAATGCACTTCCAGGATCTTCTTCCGCCCCTCCTTGTCGGGGCGGTCGACCAGGACCTGCCGGTCGAAGCGGCCGGGCCGGAGCAGGGCCGGGTCGAGCACCTCCGGCCGGTTGGTTGCCGCCATGAGGATGACGCCGATATTGGAATCAAAGCCGTCCATTTCAACGAGCAGCTGGTTCAGGGTCTGTTCCCGTTCGTCGTGGCCGCCGACCCCGCCGACTCCCCTGGCCTTGCCCAGGGCGTCCAGCTCATCAATAAAGATAATGCAGGGCGAATTTTTTTTGGCCTCTTCAAAGAGGTCGCGCACCCGGGCGGCACCAAGGCCGACAAACATCTCGACAAATTCCGAACCGCTGATACCGAAAAAGGGCACGTTACTCTCTCCGGCAACGGCCTTGGCCAGCATGGTTTTGCCGGTACCCGGCGGCCCAACCAGGAGGAGCCCCTTGGGCATCTGGCCGCCGAACACCGTGTATTTCTCCGGGGTTTTCAGGAATTCGATAATTTCTTCAAGTTCGACCTTGGCTTCATCGACCCCGGCCACATCGTCAAAGGTAATGCTGATGTCCTCCTGTTTGTAAATCTTGGCCTTGTTCTTGCCGAATGCCATGAAGCCGGGCTGTTGGGGCATCATTTTTTTCATGAGAAAAAACCAGACGGCCAGGAAGATGAAAACCGGCAGTATCCAGGAGAGGATATCGCGGAGCAGGGTTGATTCGACAGTGCCGGAGTATTCAACATGATATTTGTCGAGCAGTCGCGAGGTCTCCGGATCAACCCTGATTGTTTTGAAGTACTGGTGCTTGCCGCCGGTCGTTTCGCTTTTCAGCCGGCCCTGGATCTGGTTGGCCGAAATGGCCACCTGGGCGATTTTTCCCTGTTCGAGATAGGAAATAAATTGACTGTAGGGTATCGTTTTGACGGCAAAGGAGGATGCCAGGTAGTTTTGTACCAACAGAACGACCCATATACCAATGATGAAATACCAGATGGAAAATTTGTAATGTTTTTTCATTGTTCCTTGTCTGTGGCTGAAATTGTCGGTTGTGCCGTCGGCAAACCAGGCGGGACGGGAAAGGCCTCGCGGGGGAGGGCCGATTCGGCGGCCAGGAGAACCTCGCGGGAAAAGCGGCCGCCGGTTGATGGCAGATCTTCATGGCCGAGAATGAGGCGGACGACCTCCCGTGCTTCAAGGTTTTCCGCCGGAGCGGCCGGGACAAAGGTGGTGTCGCCGTCCTCGATGCGATGGAGGATGCCACCTTCGGCCAGCAGCTCGGCGACCTCCATGATATCGCCGGGCTGTTCGCCGGGATGGGCCTGTGCCAGCCGCTCCACTGTCGTGGTTTCGCGGTTGGCAAAGTCACGGTAGACGCTGTCGAGGATATCAAAGGCCAGCTGCAGTTGACGCTGGGGCGTGCCGCTGCTGCCGGGCGGGTGATACAGTTTTCGGTTTTGCACGGCATAGGCCAGCAAGGCCCCTGAAAGGATGAATGTCCAGCCCACCTGGATCCAGATGAGAAAGAGGGGGATGCTGGCAAAGGAACCGTAAATGGCATTGTACCTGGCAACGCCGATCTGCAGGTAAAAATAGAACCACTGGACTATCAGCCAGAACAAGGCGGCAAAAACCGCCCCGATAAAGGCCGCATGGGTCTTGACTTTGACATTCGGGAGGAAAAGATACATGACCATGAGGGAGAGAACAATAAAAAGAAAGGGCAGAAACTTGAGCAGCATTGTCACGGCCCATGCGGACGGGATAAGTGCATGGAGGCGGGCCATTATTTTCGGGGATTCCAGGACGGCGTCTCCGGCCAGGGCGACATTGATGGAAATCGGCAGGAGAATGAGCAGGGCCAGGTAATTAATGGTTTTGCGCAAAAAAGACCGTCTCTTCCGGCAGTGCCAGATGGCATTCATGGCCTCTTCAATCGTACTCATGACCAGGATGATACTCAGCAGCAGGCCGACGATGCCAAAAGCGCCGAGGGCGGTAAAATTGGTCTGGTCGACATAGTTGAAAATGGTGTCGAGGGCGTTGCGCAGCAGGCCGTTCAGGGATTGCCGGGCCACCGGCTGTGTTTTTGTCCCGGAACCGGCGGCTGGGCGGACACTGTTTTGTGCAGGAGCTTGGACCGTGGCGCCCCGGCCCTCCCTCCCGGCCGGGATTTGCAGCTGTTCCGCCCGGCCCGGCGTGTTGGCCGCCTTCTCCGTGGGGCCGGGGCCGAGTTGGTCGAGCAGCCGGTAGGCCGCGACCCGTAACCGGTTGCCACTGCCCATTCCCTTGAGGACCGCCGTGCCCATGGCCAGCATGGGCACCATGGAAAGGATTATGGTGTAGGTGAGGGCGGAGGCGCGCATGGTTATTGCGGCTTCCGTAAATTCATGAGCAATGATCAACAAAATGCGGAACCAGCTGCGCAGGGCCGCCGCCGGCTTGCTTTCATCCGGCCGGATGCTGAAAGCCCATTGCTGAAGCCGGCCGTTGCCGCCATTGGTGCCGGGAATTTTTCTCCCGGCTTGCCGCTCTTTTTTCAGCTCTGTTTCCAACATGGCCGCCACTCCGCGATTAGTGTCATAAACTTGTGTTCGCTCTCCCGGTTTAAATTTTTTCAGTTCAGTCTGGTTGGAACTTTGATCGTGTTCGCAGTAACGTGATATGTTCTCTTCTTTTTACCGGAATCCGGCCGGGGATTTTCAGCTTCTGGTCGATGCGGATTGCCGCCTTCCGGCTCAGATTGTTGGCGCGAACAAGTTTTGCGACCGTGATCCTGTATCGGCGGGCAATGGCGCTGACGGTGTCTCCCCGGCGGACGATGTATTCGTGGTCCCGTATCTGCCTTGAGTGGTAAAACCGTGAAGGGATGTTCGCAACCAGTCTTCGTATACGCCTGTTGGCCGGAAGTCGGACAGGAAAACCTTTCGGGATATATTTCTCACCGGCCAGGGCCGGTTTTCTCAGGGCCGGGTTCAAGCGGCTGAAATCTATTGCCGAGATTTTAAAATGGGCGCGGATGTCACTCACGCTGACATAGCCCCGCAGGCGAAGCGTCAGGGTCGCCGCCGGCCGGTCGAGAATGATGGCGGGATTCTTTTCAAGTTTGCGGGCCGTGTACACCGCGGCCAGGAATTCGGAGTAAAAGTTGCGTGAGGCGAATCTGAACAGCCTGGTCCGATGGTTGTTGAAAATATTTTCATAGTTTTTCCGCTCCCGCAATGCCCGCTCCATACCGGCCTGGCCATAATTGTAGGCGGTCAGGGCGAGCGGCCACGAGCCCAGCTGTTCATAGTTGCTTTTCAGGAAACGAGCGGCGGCGCGGGTGGACAGCAGTGGGTCGTGCCGTTCATCGATGATCCTGTTAATGGTCATATATTGCCTGCCCGTGGCCCTGGTGAACTGCCAGATACCAGCGGCACCGGCCTTGCTGTAGGCCTTGGGGTTGTACGACGATTCCACATGCGGCAGGTAGGCCAGTTCGGCGGGCAGGCCGTACGATATGAAGATTTTTTTAATGGAATGCATATAGGCGCCGGAGCGGATAACTCCTTGCAGAAAGCGGTCTTTCTGGCCGATTTGCAGCCGGATGTCGTCCCGGGCCCGACGGAAGGCCAGGCGGCTTCTTGCGGGAAACATGGCGGCAACCCTTTTTTCCTCGCGGGTCACAGGTTTTCTGCCGGCGCCGAGTTCGGCAAGAATTTTTTTGTAGTGCCGCCGGGCCAGCTTGATCAGCTCCCGGTTGATACGGACGGAACCTGGTGAGTTCCAGTCGACAAGATCAACAACGGTATAAATGATATTCAGTCTATGCTTGTCATGCAGAACTCCCTGCCTGGTTGTGTAGCGGCTGTAGATTTTTTCCCAGAACCGGACATTGGGTTTGATGTCGGGATACAACGGGAACCGCTCCCTTCCCTGGGCAAGCCCCCCTGTCGCCAGCACCACCAAAAGAGTCATAATCCAGCAAAGTCGGTATTGTTTTTTTGTCAGTATTCTCATGGGCCGGGATATCCGGGGAGGAGATTGCAAGGGTCGGAAAACAACAGTTTGTGGTTTTGGCGGCAGTTTTTTTATTTCTCTGTTCCACATATTGTAAGTTATATATATCATATTGTCCGGGAAATGTGATCTGAAAAAAAACGGCGGGCCCGTACGGGCTGAGAATCCCCCGAGGTTGTCGCCCCTGGTGAACTATTACCTTGAATCCGTGAGCGTTCGAGAACGGTACAGATGCAGATAGCGAGCCTGCGAGACCTTCGAGGCGGCAACGATGTTGATTATCCTGGTGTGATATCAACGAGTTGCCAACGCAGCAGCTGTGCCGTTATCGGGCGGACCGCAGGGCGGCACGGTGAAGACCAGCAAATGCATTTATTCGGCAACAATGCAATAAATTCCACATATTGCATGGGGCATCACCTCAAGACGTCACGAATTCAGGTATTACGCAAAACCTGATCGTTATCGAGGAAAAGAAAGGAAATTCAATGTATACGCCCATCGTCGGCACGCTGGGGTATGTTCTTTCCCCTGATCGAACCCGAACCCTGCTTGTGCATCGTGTGGCCCGGCCCCATGATCACCATTTCGGTAAATATAACGGTCTTGGCGGCAAGATGCTTCCCGGTGAGGATGTCATGTCCTGCCTGGCCAGGGAGTGCCGGGAAGAGGCGGGGATCACCTGTGAAGAAGTGGCCTTGCGCGGGACCATTAACTGGTCAGGATTCGGCCCCCGGGGAGAGAACTGGCTGGGGTTTATCTTTTTGATCACCCGCTATTCCGGTGTTCCTTGTTCCGCTAATGAGGAGGGAGAGCTGGACTGGCATTCTGTGGACAGACTTGATGACCTGCCCATGTGGGAAGGGGATCGCTATTTCCTGCCGCTGGTTTTTGATGGGGATCCGCGGATTTTTCACGGCTATATGCCATACCGGGACGGACGCCCGGCGGCTTGGCATTACAACAGAATTTAAGCCCGGTTGAAAAACTCTTGCACTCTGCGTTCCCTCTAAGTATATTGATTATATGGTTTAAGTTTATCTGTAATTTCAAATAGATGATGTATTCGTCCTGGTTATTTTCTGAAAAGGGCAAGGGATGGTTTTATGGAAAACACTACTGAACTGGTGCGTCTGGAACAGTTTGTCGATAAATTATTGAATCAGTACAATGAGCTGAAGGCAAAATTCCGTGTCCTTGAGGCTACTCTGCAGGAGCGGGATTCGCACTGCGCCAGCTTGCAGGATACTATTGCCGAGTTGCGCGGCGAACGGTCGGTGGTCAGTGACCGGGTCGCCGGTCTGATTGACCGGATTGAGCAATGGGAAGCGGAGCAGGCTGAGGGTGATGGTCCGGGGAATGAGGAGTCCGCCGATGTTCAGGGTAAATTGTTTGAACCGGATAAAGAGAAAACGTGATTGCGGTCAGTTGGTTTTAAAGGGGACCGGCATGTTTGCACCATCATTCCTTCGTTATGCGTGAGGGGCGGCAAGTGGAACGTCTGGTCCATTTTGTCCTGTTCGGCCAGGAATTTTCTTTTTATACGGATGCCTCTGAAGAGGATGTTGAGCAGATTCTCGACATTTTGCGCTGCGAACTGGACGCCGGGGGCGGCCCGGCCGCCAGAACGTCGGTGCCGTCCAGCAAGATGCTGGTCCTGGGGTGCCTGCGGATAGCTGCCCGGTATGTGCAGCTGGCAAGCGAGTATGACAGTTTCCGCCGGAAACAGGATAACTCCATTGACCAGCTGATCAACAAGGTCTCTTCCGGCATAGATTGACACGGGTTGCAGCGAAATTATAGTTTTGCTTTTGCAGTTATTCTGCTATAGTAAAGACAGTCAGTGTGAATTGTTGAATTTCCCTGCGCTGTTGGTGATCCGCGAAATATTGAGCCAAACACTCTTAAATAGGGTGGCTCCACTGTCAGCCAATGGAAGTCTTCATTGATTACCAGCGGTTGGCATGAGCGCTGCCCACCTAATTCCTATTAGGTTTAATCATTTCGTTGACACGGCAGTGTGGGGATTTTTGTGAATTTCAGCAACAGCGACTGTTGTTTTATATACAGCCTTCCCTCCATGGTGACGGGGTGGCGATGAGTGGAACTGACGGATGGAAATCGGTCTGGAGATCACATGATATTCTGATGAGGTCAGGTTTACCATATAACTCGTGTTCGTCCTGAAATGAGGTTTTTTGTTCGAGATCAAGGCCTGCGAAAAAATAACCGCAGGCCGAATGTCCCCAGGGTTATTTTTGAGCATCACGAGTAAGCGAGCTCGTGAGACTCCGGGATATCGGGTAAAAAGGCCATTTCTGGATGGGCACCAAGTGTGACCAATCTGATGACCTGTTTGTAAGGAGGACGTCTTTCAGCTCTGCTGAACCGGGTTTCTTCCTTTTCGCTGGTCCGTAGTCTGAATTTATCAGGATTTCCGTGGCAGGCATGACCATGAGCCTCTGCCTGGATTTCGTTGGAGGCCGTCCTTTCGTGCGGCCTTCTCCCCGAACCGTTTCGTACTTTGAAGCGGTTGTCCATCCCCCTTGTTTTCTCTTTTTTTTGCAGCGTACCCTTCTTTGATCTTTGCAGTGGGGAGACTGTACAACATAACAGGTGTAAACTTATGAATATAAACGGCACGGCCCTGATTCTGTACGGGTTGGCCCTGGCTGTCGGTGTGATAGTGGGGGTCTTTCTGCGGAAAAAGCTGGTGGAGGGAAATCAGGCCAATATCAAAGCCCAGGCCCGGCAGATTGTTGAAAATGCCATCCAGGAGGCTGACCGGCTCAAGAAAGAAGTCGAACTGCAAAGCAAGGAGGAAGCGTACCGGATCAAGCAGGAAGTCGAGCGGGAGATCCGGGAAAGTAAAAACGAGCTGAAGGATGAACAGCGGCGGCTTGACCGGAAACTGGACGAGGCGCAGAATGAGCTCCAGGTCCTGGAAAAACGGGAGATCGGTCTGCGGGAGCGGGACCGGCAATGCCTGGCCCGGGAACAGGCTGTCGCCGCCCGGGAAAAAGAGTTGGAGACCATAATCGACACCCAGCGTTATAAGCTGGAGAAAATTGCCGGTATCGGTCGGGATGAGGCCAAGCAGCTCCTGATGGACTCTATCGAGAGCGAGGCCCGGATGGATGCGGCAAAACGCCTGGTCCGGATCGAAAGTGAATTGAAGATGGAGGCGGACCGCAAGGGCAAGAATATCCTGGCCCTGGCGATTTCGCGTTATGCCGGTGATTACGTGGCCGACAAGACGGTATCCATGGTGCCGCTGCCGAGCGATGAAATGAAAGGCCGGATCATTGGCCGGGAAGGCCGCAATATCCGGGCCATTGAAGCCGCAACCGGCATTGATATCATTATTGATGATACCCCGGAGGCCGTTATTCTCTCCGGTTTTAATCCCATTCGGCGCGAGGTCGCCCGGCTGGCGCTTGAGCAGCTGATCACCGACGGTCGTATCCACCCCGCCCGTATCGAAGAGGTCGTGGCCAAGGTCACCAAGGAACTTGAGATTACCATTCGCGAGGCCGGCGAACAGGCCACCTTTGATGTGGGCGCGCACGGCCTGCATGTCGACCTGATCAACCTCATCGGCCGCCTGAAGTACCGCACCAGTTACGGGCAGAACATTCTCCAGCATTCCCTGGAAGTGGCTTTTCTCTGCGGGGTGATGGCGGCTGAACTCGGCCTGGATGTGAAAAAGGCCAAACGGACCGGCCTGCTCCACGATATCGGCAAGGCCGTTGACCATGAAGTCGAGGGCTCGCACGCCATTATCGGCCGTGACCTGGCCAAAAAATACGGGGAACCCGATGACGTCGTCTATGCCATCGGCGCCCATCACGAAGACCAGCCGCCCAAAAGCGTGCTCGATATCCTGGTGCAGTCAGCGGACGCCCTTTCCGGTGCGCGGCCCGGGGCTCGCAAGGAAATGCTGCAGAGTTACGTCAAGCGTCTTGAGGACCTGGAAAATATCGCCAACGCCTTCAACGGGGTGGACAAATCCTATGCGATTCAGGCCGGCCGTGACCTGCGGATCATTGTCGACAGCCAGAAGGTGAGGGATGACGAGGCGATACTGATGAGCCGGGATATTGCCAAGGCCATTGAAGAGCAGCTCTCCTATCCCGGCCAGATCCGGGTTACCGTGATCCGGGAGATGCGGGCGGTGGAGTACGCCAAGTAGCCGATGAAGATGAAGTCCATAGACGAGCAGATCGCACTCATTGAACGGGGGACGGTTGATCTGATCTCCCGGGAAGACCTGGAAAAGAAGCTGACCCGGTCCCGCGAAACCGGGCAGCCGCTGAGGATCAAGGCCGGTTTCGATCCCACGGCGCCTGATCTCCATCTCGGCCATACCGTTCTTTTGCAGAAGTTGCGTCATTTTCAGCAGCTTGGGCACCGGGTTTACTTTCTGATCGGCGATTTTACCGGTCTGATCGGCGATCCCACCGGCAAATCGGATACCCGCCCCCGCCTGACCAGGGAGGATGTGGAGAAAAACGCCGCGACCTACAGGGAACAGGTTTTCAAAATTCTGGACCCGCTCAAGACCGAGGTGGTCTTCAACTCGGCCTGGCTCGGCGAACTCAGCTCCGCCGAGATGATCAGGCTGGCCTCCCGGCTCACCGTGGCCCGCATGCTTGAGCGTGAAGATTTCAAGCAGCGCTTTGAAAACAATCGCCCCATATCCATTCATGAATTTCTCTATCCCCTGATTCAGGGTTATGATTCCGTGGCCATGAAGGCCGACGTCGAGATCGGCGGTACGGATCAGCTCTTCAACCTGCTGGTGGGCCGCGATCTGCAGCGCAGCCACGGTCAGGAGCCGCAGGTCGTCCTGACCCTGCCGCTGCTGGAAGGGCTGGACGGCGTCAACAAGATGAGCAAGTCGCTGGGGAATTATATCGGCATTACGGAGTCGCCGGATAATATTTTCGGCAAGGTCATGTCGTTATCCGATGAGCTGATGTTCCGCTACTATGATCTGCTCTCCGATCTGTCGGTCGATGAGATCGCGGCGTTGCGAGAAGAGATGAACGGCGGCAAGGTTCATCCCAAGGAGGTGAAAATGCGGCTGGCCAGGGAACTGACGGCCCGTTTTCATGATCAACAGGCTGCGGACCTGGCGGCGCGGCAGTTCGACCAGGTCTTCAAAAAACACGAACTGCCGGACGATATTCCGGAGTGCAGGCTGGAGGTTGCGGAAGATGTTATCTGGCTGCCGAAGTTATTGCTTGAGGCCGGGTTGGTCAACTCGACTTCCGACGGCCGGCGCATGCTCCGGCAGAACGCCGTTTCCGTGGACGGAAAAAAGATAAGCGTTGTGGATACGGATATTCCGGCCCGGGGCAGGGTCTTGCTCAAGGTAGGTAAGCGGCGTTTCTGCCGGGTGGTTTTTGTTTGATTTTTTTTGTCTGATTATGAAATAGTCCCGGACGCAGTTCCGATTAGATTTACAACCGAGCATAAAAAAAAGCGGCTGCCCACAGGGACAGCCGCTTTTTTTATGCCCGGCCTGCTATTGAATCGAGGAGGATTGCCCGGCCTGCTGGCATTCGGGACAGAGCCCGGTAAATTCGACGTGGTGGCCGAGAATCTGGTACGAGGTATTTTCGGACGCTGATTTGACCAGGTCGTTCACCACCGGGGTGTCAATGTCGTCAACCTTGCCGCAGCCGGAGCAGCGGATATGGTAGTGCGCATGCGTCGCCGCATCAAAGCGTTTCTGGGTGCCCCCCACCTCAAGCTTGAGGATCATGCCGTTTTCCGCCATGAGTTCGAGATTGCGATAGACCGTGCCGAGGCCGATACGGGGCAGACGTTTACGAACCATCTCGTACAGGTCACTGGCCGTAGGGTGGGTCTTGACTTTCGCCAGTTCTTCCAGGATAATCTGGCGCTGGGTGGTAATTCGCATCATGTTCGTCATGGTCTCGTTCTTTTTCAATGAATGGACTCTTTGCCGGGGAGCTTGAATAATGATTATCAGTTATAAGTAATAAAGAACCTGAGAGTTTGTCAAGCAGGAAGAACGGAAATTCAATGTTTTTTCCCGCTGTTTTGGTTCATATTTGATTATTCGCTGCCAATCGCTCTGGCTCTTGCCAGTGCGTCACTTGTCACAGATTCGGGGGCTCTTTCGGCAAATTGAATACCCCTTGCCGTAAACCTGGATCCGTTATCGGGCGCCCCGCAGGGCGGCGTGGCGAAAACCTGCAGATGAGTTTACTCGACAATAATACAATAAATCCAACATGTTGTATGGAATGTCACCTCAAGCCGTCAAGGATTCAGGAGGAAGACGCCATCAGCCCCTGCCTGGCAGTCCTGCCCGTGCAGCTCTATAACTCGTTCCAGCCGGGCCTTTAATTCTTCCATAAGTGCTTCGGGGAAGCGGCTCAACGGTATGTGCAATTGTAGTTCTGCCGGAACGATTTGCTTGATTAGTCGTCCCTCGTGGAGTACCAATAGAAGAAGTCTCTAATGGAGCGCGTCCCAATGCAGTGGCACTGCCACGGGAAGTGCTGTTGGTAATTTTTCTACC
>UOEY01000006.1_pt1 | contig 88490 bp, 82 predicted proteins | sample 1989501 | NCBI WGS metagenome assembly UOEY01 (sample SAMEA4712198, study PRJEB27164) | hydrothermal vent metagenome | biome: marine basaltic hydrothermal vent biome; feature: marine hydrothermal vent; material: mineral | place: Pacific Ocean | collected 2011-06-14/2011-07-23 | depth 1691 m | reverse complement strand
ACCGCCTCGACGGTAATATCCTTGACCGGTCTGCCCTGGTTGGAGGGGAGCCGCAGATGGCGGGTGATATTCTCGACCACCACGATGGCGTCATCGACCAGGATGCCGATGGAAAAGATCAGCGCAAACAGGGTGATACGGTTGAGGGTATAGCCGTAAAGATAAAAGATCAGGAGGGTCAGCCCCAGGGTTGAGGGAACGGCCAGCATGGCAATGATGGCCTCCCGCCAGCCCAGGAACAGGAGAATAACCAGGGCTACGCCGAAGACGGCAAGGCCCATGTGCTCGAGCAGTTCATTGGATTTCTGTGAGGCTGTTGCCCCATAGTTCCTGGTCACTGTGACCTGGACCTCAGCCGGGATCAGGGTCCCCTTCAGGCTGTCGACCTTGGCCAATACGGTTTTTACGACTTGTACGGCGTTAGAGCCGGGTCGTTTGGCCACTGACAGGGTGACTGCGGGCTCTATCGGCTGTCCTGCTCCCTGGCCGAAGAGGACATAATTATCCGGTACTGCGGGGCCGTCGATAATGGTGGCCACATCGCGCAGGTAGACAGGCTGGCCAGCGTACACTCCCACCACGACCTGGCCGATTTCTTTGGCTGAGGAGAGGAAGGTGCCCGTTTGTACCATGATTTCATGGTTCATGGACTTCAGATTACCGGAATAGCTCTGCCGGTTGGCCTGCTGCAAACGGGGAATAAGGTCGGCAACGGTCAGGTTCCTGGCCGCCAGCCGCAACGGGTCGAACTGCACGCGCACCTGGCGCCGGTTGCCGCCGATTACCTTGGTTTCGGCAACATCGTGGATACCCTTGATGGCGTCATTAACCTGAGCCGCCAGCCGCCGCAGCATGTAATGATCGTATTTCTTGCTGTGAAAGGTCAGGGCCAGGACCGGCACATCATTGATGGTGTGCGGCTTGATCAGCGGAAAGGAGACTCCGTGCGGAATTTTGTCGAAGTTGCTCTGCAGTTTCTGGTTGAGCCGGACAATGGAATCCTCCAGGTTCTCCCCGACATAGAAGCGGGCCACCAAAAGACACTTGCCCCGCATGGAGGTGGAGTAGATGTATTTAATCCCCGGTAATTCATAGAGGAGTTTCTCCATGGGGATGGCGACGCGCTCTTTCACTTCCTTGGGCGTGGCCCCGGGCATGGAAATCATGACGTCGATCATGGGAACCTTGATTTGCGGTTCTTCTTCCCGAGGCAGCATGACAACTGCCATCACTCCTAAAAGGAACGAGGCGATGATAATGATCAGCGTCAGCTTGGAGTCGACAAAGGCTGCGGCCATGCGGCCGGCAAAGCCGGGATTATGGAGTTGTTTTTTCATGGGGTAATGGTCAGCGGTTGTCCGTCGATGAGAAGCTTATTGTTGTCTACAATGACCCGGTCCCCCGGATTCAGGCCGGACAGGATTTCTATTTTACCGTCCTGGTGGATGCCGGTCCGCACCAGCCGCAGGTGGGCTTTGCCGTCCCTGGCCACAAATATTTTGTTCATCTGGCCAAAGGTGATGATGGCGGATGGCGGCACAAAGATGTTGCAGGCCGTCTTTCCCGGCAGGGCCACCCGGGCAAACTGCCCGGAATGGAGATTTGCCGTTTTGTCAATATTGATTTTGACGGTTGAAGTGCGGGAAAGGGGATCGGCTGCCGGCGCAATCTCGGCCACCGTCCCGACCAGGGCCAGTTTCGCGGCCGGGATGCTGACGGCAAGATGGTCTCCGGTTTTGATTCGCATAACCAGCCCTTCCGGCACTGCGGTGACCACCTGTAGCTGCTGATTGTTTTCCATTTCCAGCAGCGGTGTCCCCGGGGTGGCCAGATCACCGACATTGGCCAGCTTTTTTGTGATCAGGCCGTCAAAGGGCGCGGTGATTGTAGTGTAGCCGAGCATGGCCCTGGCCTCATCGTAGACGGCCTTGGCTACCCGGTACATGTCACGCAGAGATTTGACGTTTTCCGAGGTGGCGGCATTTTTTTTCAGGAGCTTCTCTTCCCGGTCCAGGTTGCGCTTGGCCTGCGCCAGCTGGGCCTGGGCCTGGATCACTTTGGCCGATATCTCTTCGGCGCTGATATGTACCAGCAGCTCTCCTTTTTTGACCCGCGAGCCCAGGACCACGGGCATCTTCTCAATCGTCCCGGTGACCTTGGCGGCAATGGCGGCATGGTTGACGGGCACAACCGTCCCCACCAGCTCGATCTGTGACGGCAGTTCCTGCCTGGTTACGGTTACGATCCGGACCTGAACAGGGGCAAGATCCCGGGCGGTTACTTTTTTCTGGTGCTCTCCCTGGCAACCGGTCAAACCGGTCAGGCCGACGAGAAGAGCGGCCAATAAGACGAAATAGCGTTGTCCAGCCATAATCTTTTCCTTTATTTTTTCCCCGGGAGCCCCGGTTTATTGATGCTGTTTTTTTGCATATCCCCGGATTCCTGAAATTGCTGCAGGCCGACCGCCCACCTTAAATCGGCAATGGCGATGCGGCGGGATGCCCGGGCTAAGGTCCGGCGCACCAAGGCATCGGTCAGCCGGTTTTCCACCGCAATGAGGTCCGAGGAAAGAATGACCCCTTCTTTGAATCGTGCCCTGCTCAGCCGGGCACTCTCATCGGCCTGTTCCACCATTTTTTTTGTGACCTGCAGCTGCTGGCCTGCCTGCTCAAGGGCAAGCCTGGCCTGCTCCACTTCGAAATTAATGGCCAGTGACAGTTTGCGTTTCTGCTCCCGGGTCGCTGCCAGCAGGGCCTTGGCCCTGGTGACCGCGGCCGAGGTGCGATGCCCGTCAAAAAGATTATAATTGAGCCTGACCCCGCCCATCCATGAGTTCCCTGAACCGTCCAGTTCGTAGCCTTTGTCGATCCGGTAGTTGACAAAGGCGTCCGCCGTCGGATAGTAGCCGCTGCCTGCCTGGCGGACCTGGGCCCTGGCGGCCCGGATGGCGGCGTCCATCCTCTTCAGCTCCGGCCGCCGGGCAAAAGATGTGTTGCCGGGGAGCGGCTGTTCCGGGTAGTGGCTGGCATCAATGCTGACGGTTCCCCTGGCAAGTCCTAAAAGATTGAGAAAACCTCTCTTGGCCAGAGCCAGTCCATGCCGGGCCTGAATCAGGTTTTCATGGGTCCTGGATTGCTGGACTTCCAGGTTGAGCAGGTCGGCCTTCAGCATAGTGCCGGCTGCGTAGCGCGCCTTGGCGACCTGCAGGGAGGCGGCAATGGCCTTGATTGCCGATTGCCGGGCCTGGACGGTCTCCCGGGCCTGGACAATGGTCAGAAAAGAGCGAACCACCGCGAATTCGAGCCGGGAATGGACTACTGCCAGTTCCATCTCCGAGGCGGCCTCCCCGGCCCGGGCCGCCTGGACTCCGGCCTGATCATGGCCGCCGTTGTAGAAGCGATAGTTCACGCCGGCCGTCATGTCCAGGTTGTCGGACCAGCCCGGATCGTTGAAGTTGATGGTATTGTTGAAGACGCCCTGGTTGAGAATATTGCCGAAAGAGTACATGGGGTTGTTGGTCCGGCTGTAGGAGGTGCTCAGGCCGATCCGGGGGTAAAAAGCCGATTGTGCTTCTTTGACCGCTGCCCGGGCGGCGGCAATCCGGTGCCTGGTGACGGCGATGTCAGGACTGTTGGCCAGAGCGAAGCGGACGGCGGCCTGAACTGTCCAGATAGTCGGCTGTTGCCGGTTCAATGCCTTGTCCTTGGCGGCCGCGGCGGGAGGCTGCAGGGCCAGGAGCAGGACCAGGCTGCACAGGACCAATATGGTTGAGCGGCCTGCTGCCGTAAAAATGAGTCTGTCCCGTGGGGGTAATGCTGCGAGATTTTGGTTCATTTTTCCTTTCCGGGAACAAGTCGACATTTGCGGGTTGAGAGTTGGACGATGGGTAAACATGGCATATCGGGTCAAAATTCAAAATATATAGTCAGAATTCATCCGGAAACGGTCTTTTTCCCAGATCTCTCGGAGTCTACGCTGACCTGGAGTCTGCGCTTAGCTGATCTCGAATAAAAGAATCCTCGTTCCCGGACGGACACTAGTCAACAATTGACGGGCTTGCTCTTCATCGTAACCGATATATAATACTCTTGCAGAAGGAATCGTAAAAGCGCAACCGGTTCAAGAGACACCGTGGTGCAGATGAAGAAGCTTCACATCGGCCTTAATCAATAAAGCATCATGCAACTCGAATCAAGAGCTGATGATGATTTTTATAACCTGAATCCGCGATGGCTTGAGATTAAATTTCCGGCAATAGGTGGAATTTATTGCATTACTGCTGAATAAATGCATTTTATACCCTTCACCGCGCCGCCCTGCGGTCCGCCCGATAACGGTACATCTGTTGCGTTGGCAACTCCTTGATATCATACCAGGATAATCAACGTCGTTGCCACCTTGTATCCGCACCGTTCTCGAACGCTCACGAACCCAAGTATAAATTAGCGAAATAGAGGAGAGAGGACAATGGAAAAAAGGCATTTCTGGAAAAAGATCGTCCTGCCCCTGGCAGTGGTTTTCAGCCTGGCTGTTTTTGTTACCGTTACCTCTGCCGGAGAACAGGCGGGCAAGTGGGAGACTGCCGGCAAGAAAATCAAGGCGGCGGCGGCAGCCGTGGGCCAGGCGACCAAGGATACCGTCCACAAGGTCTGGAGCGAAACAAAGACCGAGTCACGCGAGGTCTACGAAAAGACCAGGAGCAAGTCAGGTAAGATATGGAATAGAACCAGGGAAGAATCCGAGGAAACCTGGGAGGCGGCCAAGAGTAAGACCCGGAAAGTATTGAACAGGGCCAAGACCAGTATCCATGAAGCGACGGCCCCGGCACCAAGCTCTCCCGCCGCCCCCGGAGGGCAGGGGCAGACGTCGACCGGTCACGCTGCGGATTGATGGCCGGCCCCGGCTTGCCGGTCGTCGTCGGCAGCTGGCAACCTACATGATCGCCCGTACGGCGGAATCGGCGAGTGCCACTATTCTGGATGGCAGGATCCCCATGAGGGCGATGAGCAGCATGAGAATCACGCCGGCGGCCTTGGTGAGGCCGTCGATCTGGACATCCGGTCGTCCTTCGGGGTCGGTCGTGTACGCCGCCCTGATTACGGAAAGGTAGTAATAGATGGCAATGCCCGCGTTGACGGCGGCCAGGATGACCAGAAGCAGGTAGCCCTGCCGCAAGGCGCCGGTCAACAGCATGAATTCACCCATAAAGCCAATGAACGGCGGGATTCCGGCCAGGGCGAAGAGACTGACCGCCAGCACCAGGGCCAGCAGGGGCTGCCGTTTATGCAGGCCGTTGAGGTCCTCGATGGCCAGGTTCTCGCCCTGTTGCGAGACATTGCTCAGGACCATGAAACAGGCAATATTCATAAACACATAGCCGATGATGTAGTACATGGCCGTCGCATAGCCGCTGGCCTCCATGGTCAGGAGTCCCAGCATGATAAAGCCGGCATGGGCGATGCCGGAGAAACCGAGCATTCTCTTGACGTCGGTCTGCACCAGGGCGATGAGATTCCCGTAGAACATGGAACACAGCGCCAGGACGATGAGCAGGGTAATGAGGATATGCGCGTCGCCCGGAACCAGGAGGACAAACCTGATCAACAGGGCAACCGCCGCCAGTTTCGGGACCGTGGCGACAAAGCCGGTCGTCTCGTTGGAGGCGCCCTGGTAGATATCAGGGACCCAGAAGTGCATGGGAAAAAGAGCCAGCTTGTAAAAGAAACCCACCAGGACCATAATAACGGCAAAGAAGGCCGCCGGTTGAGAGGCCACGTGTTTCAGGCCGGGCAGAATATCCTTGAGATATGTCGTCCCGGTCAGGCCGAAGATATAACTCATGCCGTAGAGCATGAAGCCGGAAGCGATGACGCCGAAGAGGATGTATTTAATGCCGGCCTCCATCTGTATCCGGAGACCCTGTTGGTCACTGCGCATGGGGACCATTAAAAACAGGGAAAAGGAAGAGAGTTCCAGGGCAACGAACAGGGTGATCAGTTCAACGGAACTGACCAGGGTCATCAGCCCGAAACAGCTGAGAAAGAAAAACATGTAATATTCCGGCCGGACCGACAGCTCTATGTCCTTGAGATTCTGCCCGGCGATGAGGACAAAAAAGAGGCCGAGGCCGATCATCAGTTTAAACAGCTGGGTGAACAGATCGACCTGGTAGCTGCCGAAAAACATGGTGGCCTGCTGGTGCAGGGAAATCACGGTGCAGAAAAGGGTCACAAAGCCGAAGCCGACAGCAGTGTTTTTGATCTGCTCGCTGTTCAGATCCTTGCTGAGGCTGAGGACAAAAAAGGCCAACACCGCAGTCAGCAACGATAATTCCGGGAGAATAGCCATAGCCATTTGGTAGTCCTTTCCTTAAGTTTTTTCGGGTTACTCCAGCCTGAATCCGTGAGCGTTCGAGAACGGTGCAGCTGCAAGGCGGCAACGAGGTTGATCATCCTGGTGCGATATCAACGAGTTGTCAACGCAGCAGATGCGCCGTTATCGGGCGCCCCGCAGGGCGGTGCGGTGAAGGCCAAAGAATGCGCTCATTTGTCAATAATGCAATAAATTCCATATAATTGCATAAAGATTCACTTCAAGCCGTCACGGATTCAGGTTCAGGTTACTCTTCGCTACCGCATAAAAGTAGAGGCAACATGCGGTGCCTGTTGTTGCAGAAAATTCAACTGGTTGATCAGGTTGACCACCGAGTGATGCATCAGATTCAGAAATGGTTGCGGATCAAGCCCTATCCAGAAAACAAAGAGGAGCAACGGTGCCAGAGTCGCAATTTCCCGGATCCCGAGATCGTGCTTCTTGAGATATGATTGATCGGGGTTATCGGTACCGCCCCAGACAATTTTCTGTAGCATGCGCAGCATATAGGCGGCAGCCAGGACCGCCCCCGGTATGGCGGCCAGGGCCAGAAACTTGTTGGCCTGGAAGGTGCCGGCCAGGATCAGAAATTCGCCGATAAAGGAATTGGTGCCGGGAAAGCCGAACGACGACAGGGCAAAAAATGCCAGGAAGGTCACGTACCAGGGCATATACCTGCCGATACCCGTGGCAGCGCGTAGTTCACGGCTGTGGGTTCGCTCATAGATCATGCCCACGCAGAGGAACAGGGCGCCGGTGGTGACCCCGTGATTGAGCATCTGGATGATGGCCCCCTCGACGCTGCGGATGTTGAGGACAAAGATACCCAGGGTCACAAAGCCCATGTGACCGACACTGGAATAGGCCACCAGCTTTTTCATGTCGTGCTGGGCCAGGGCGGTAAAACCGCCATAGATGATACCCGCGATGGACAGCCCGAGGACGTAGGGCGCCAGCAGGAAGGTGGCCTGCGGCGTGATGGGCAGACAGAAGCGCAGCATACCGTAGGCGCCCATTTTCAGGAGTACGGAGGCCAGGATGACGGAACCGGCCGTCGGCGCCTCGACATGGGCGGCAGGCAGCCAGGTATGGAACGGGAACATGGGCACCTTGATGGCAAAGGCCAGGAAGAAAGCCAGGAAGACCAGGACCTGGAAGGTCATTGAATAGTGATGCCACATCATGTCCGGGATGAAGAAGGTGCCGGTCTTCATGTACAGGGCGATAATGGCGACCAGGAGGAAGACGGAGCCGCCCAGGGTGTAAATAAAGAACTTGATCGAGGCGTAATCCTTGCGCGGCCCGCCCCAGACCGCGATCAGCAGGTACATGGGGATCAGCATGAATTCCCAGAAGACCCAGAACAGCACGAAGTCCAGGGAGGTAAAGAGGCCGATCATGGAAACCTCCATGATCAGCATGCTGAACATGAACTGGCTGACCCTGGTCTTGATATAGCGCCAGGATGCCAGGATACAGAGCGGCATGATAAGGGTACTCAGGAGGACCATGAGAATGGAAATGCCGTCAACCCCCAGGATGTAATGGATATTGAGCTGCGGAATCCAGTTGTGGACTTCGGCGAACTGAAACTTGGCCGTGGTGGTATCGAATCCTGTGATTAACGAAATGGAAAAGGCAGCCGTGATCAGAGTGATGGCGAGGGTCCAATACCGGGCAAACTTCTCGCCGTTGAAGAAGAGCAACACAACTGCTCCGGCAAGCGGGAAGAAAATCAGGAAACTGAGGAGGGGGAACCCCTCTTTTATTATAAGGCTATCCATTCCCTTGCATCCTTTCAGTTAGGAGAGTTGAGAGAGTACATACGCTATCAGAAGAATCGCGACAAACGATGCCGCATAGTATATCGAGTACTGAATCTGTCCGCTCTGCAAGACGCGCACTCTGGCGCCCACGGCGCGGATCGAGCGGGCGAAACCATCGACCACGCCGTCAATGCCGTGCCAGTCGAACCAGCTCCAGAAGCGGGAGGTAGTCATCAGCGACCGGAGCCCTACGACCCGGTAGGCCTCGCCCCAGGCTGTATCAAACCACTGCAGCGGATGCGATGCAATCCACATGAAGAGCCGGCCGCCCATACGGAAGAACCAGTCCACATCGAGACAGATTTTGTCTTCGGGCTCCATGTATTTTTTCAGCCAGAAGAAGGCCAGCGCGACAAAACCCATCAACTGCAAGGTCTCGGCCAGGTGATACACGGTGTACGGGTTGTATTCGACCGGGTAGGGCAGCATCCGATAGAGAAAACCGGGGAAGGTGCCGACAATGATACAGAGCGCCGAACCGGCGGCCATGGCCATCATCATATTCCAGGTAGGATCGGCGGCCTTGGCCCAGGTTTCCTCGCTGCAGTTGTTCTTGCCGAAGAAGAGGAAGTAGGGCAGTTTCAGGCCGTTATACAGGAAGGTACCGGCGGCGCCGAACATCAGCAGCCAGGCCGCCCAGTTCAGGTGGCTCTCGAAACCGGCGGTAATAATCATGGATTTACTGATATAGGCGGCAAAAAACGGCGCCGCCGAAATCGACAGACAGCCGATGATGGTAAAAACCATGGTGCCCGGCATTTTTTTGTACAGGCCGCCAAGCTCGGTGAACTTGGTTTTGCCGGTCATGTACAGAACCGAGCCGGTGCCCATGAACAGCAGACTCTTGTAGAGAATATGGACAACGGCATGGGCAATGGCGCCGTCAATGGCCAGCTCGGTGCCGATGCCGATGCCGGCTACCATGTAGCCGACCTGACTGATAATGGACCAGCCCAGCAGCTTGCGGATGTCATTTTCCATGATCGCGTAGACAACGCCGTACAGGGCCATGATCACCCCGAGCACCACCAGGATGTCCATGCCGGCACAGGCGCGGGCCAGGGTATAGACCGCGGTTTTGGTCGTAAATGCGCACAGGAAGACCGCCCCGTTGAAGGAGGCCTGGGAGTAGGCGTCGGGCAGCCAGAAATGCATGGGGACCACGGCCGCGTTCACCGCAAAGCCGAGCATGATCAGCCAGGTGTAGAGCTGCGGATGCTGGACGTCCAGGAGATTGAAAGTCATGTTGCCGACCGCCTGGTAGCGCAGCAGGATACCAAAGAGCAGAATGACGCCGCCCGTGGCGTGAACCAGGATGTAGCGGTAACCCGAATCCAGGGATTTTTCTCCCCGCCTGAACCAGATCAGGAACACGGAGGAGAAGGCCATCATTTCCAGAAACAGAAACAGGCTCAGGTAATCACCGCAGTAGATGGCGCCGAACGAGCCGGCTACATAAAACCAGGCGGCTATGTGTTCCGTGGCATTGTCGACATGCAGGCCGTAAAGGGTACCGATCATGGCCATGATCGCCATGATGAAGGCGAAGACCGTTGACAGTTTATCGATCCGGCCGAAGACGATCTGCCAGTCCATAAACTGGTAGGTGGCAAAGATCCCGTGCAGCGAGCTGTTGGAGATAACCGCGCCAAAAGCGAGCAGGGGGACGAGAAACAGGTACGGTTTGCGCAACGGTCCGCGGATAAAGGGGATGAGCAACGCACCAATAATCATAATGAGTGCGGGATTGATAAAGCTACTTGTCATTCTGTTGTCCTCGCTGATCTACCTTGTCAGTTTGGCGGCCGGAAGCCTGTACCCGGTCAATCATCCTGCGCCGAATGGTCATCATAATAATCCTCGCGGGTCATGATTCCGGAATGGCCATACCACCGGGCGACTCCGATAAAAATGACTGCGGCGATAAAGCCGAAGAGGGACCAGAAAATGGGCAATGCCCGCCCTTCGGCGGTGTGGGCATGGGTCCTGTCGATGATGCAGGCAAAAACGACAATCCCGGCCAGCAGGACATAGCACGTCCAGATGACGACCTTGAGATGGGCCTGCAGATATTCGATTATTTTTCTCATCCTGTCACCGCCCTGACAAACTGCATCATGAAGTTGGGGTAAATGCCGATGATGATGGTGACCGTTGCTGCGATAAGAATCGGGACCACCATAGTGAGCGGGGCCTCCTTGATCCCGGTTTCGACCTCACCTTCAGGGCGTTTACCGAAAAAAGCACTGTATACAACCGGCGCAAAGTAACCGACGTTGAGAACCGTGGAGACAATCAGCACCAGGAGCAGACCGACCTGGTGCGCCTCCATGCTGCCGACCAGGAGATACCACTTGGTGACAAAACCGGCCACCGGCGGCACCCCGATCATGGAGAGGGAGGCAATGGCAAAGGCCCCGAAGGTAAAGGGCATGCTGCGGCCGAGTCCGCTCATCTGCGAAATGTTTTTCTTCCGGGTGGCGACAAAGATGGCGCCGGCCACGAAGAAGAGGGTGATCTTGGCGAAGGCGTGGTTGACGATGTGGATCAGGCCGCCCTGGATGGAGTGGGGCGTCAGCATGGCCACGCCGAGAATGATGTACGACAACTGGCTGATCGTCGAATAGGCCAGCCGCATCTTCAGGTTATCCTTGGACAGGGCGATAATCGAGGCCATGATAATGGTAAAGCTGACGTAATAGGCGGTTGGAATGCCGAGGTTGAGCCGGGTCATGAGATTGAGGCCGAAGACATAGAGCATGGCGCGGGTGGTGCAGAAGACGCCGACCTTGACCACGGCCACCGCATGAAGCAGGGCGGAAACCGGTGTCGGGGCGACCATGGCGCCGGGCAGCCAGTGATGGAAAGGCATGACGCCGTTCTTGGTGAAACCGAGCAGGCAGAAAATATAAAGCATGATCACTACCCAGCTCTTGGTGTCTGTCGGGATCATGCCGGTAAAGATGTTGTGCGGGAAATCAAGGTTGCCGTTCAGGACATAGATCAGGATCATGGCCGGCAGGAGAAAGAGTTTTGCCGTGGTGGTCAGGTAGATAATGTATTTCCTGGCCCCGAGATACCCCTCCTCGTCCTGATGATGGCCGACCAGCGGATAGGTGCAGACCGAGACAATTTCGTAAAAGAGATACATGGTAAAAAGGTTGTCCGACAGGGCGACGCCGATGGAGCCGAAGATGGCCAGGGCGAAGCAGGCGTTGAAGCGGGTCTGGGCGTGTTCTTCCAGCCCCCGCATGTATCCCATGGAGTAAAAGACCGCGATCAGCCACAACGACGAGGAGACTACGGCAAAGATCATGGAGAAGGCGTCGACCCGCAGGGTGATCGACAGCCCGGGCAACAGGTGAAAGAGCGGGTAGACCAGGGTCTTGCCGGCCATGATCGCCGGGGTAAAGGAAAGAACGATGATCAGGAGCAGGGCGGCCGAACAGAAAGAAACAAATTCCCGCAGGTTGGGGTTGTTTCTCAGGGTCATCACGACCACGCTGCCGAAAAGTGGTATAATGACCGCCAGCAGGAGGTTGGAGTTCGTTACGATGTTTGCGGTTGTGGAAACAGCATCCATAATCTTTCCCTTACTGTGAAGGTGTCCTGAAGGACATTTCTTTATTATTCAACACAGGAAACAATGTTCAGGTTCATGGAGTACGTGACTTGTCCGGCCATTTACCCGTGCAGATCAACTATATCTTCAGTGTCAATACTCTTATAATTCCGGTAGACTGAAATCACGATACTGACGGCAATGGCGGCCTCGGCGGCGGCGATGGCCATGATGAAGAGAGTGAATATCCGGCCGGTTGCCGGGTCCGGCGCCAGGAACCGGCTAAAGGCCATGAAATTCATCGAGGCGGCGGCCAGGATAAGCTCGGATGAAATAAGCATGCCGATAATCGTCCGGCGGGAGACCAGGCCGTAAATGCCGAACCCGAAGAGCAGGGCGCCGATAACGAGATAGGTCTGGAGGCAGTTGTACAGGTTGAGCAGATGCATGATCAGTCCCTTCCTTTGCGCGCCAGCACTACGGCGCCTAAGATTGCCATCAACAGGACAATGGAGATGAGTTCAAAAACCATGGCATGCCTGGTCAGCAGGTCGGTGCCGATCTGCTTCAGATTACCGGTGCCCTGGCGGGGAAAGACCTGCCAGTGGGTTTTCAGGCCGAGTACGGTCAGGGCGCTGAAAAACAGCGCCCCGAGGCTGAAGCCCAGTGGCCCGGCCAGCCCGGCCCCCTTGATTTCCGCGGTATCTTCATTTTCGGGGGTTGCCAGCATGATGGCAAAGGCGATGATGATGGATACCGCGCCGACATAAATGAGCATCTGCATCATGGCGATAAAGGGACTGAGCAGAAAATAGTAGGCCCCGGCCAGGCCGGTGAAACATACGGCCAGACCGGCGACACAGCGAACCAGCCGTTTGGAGGTGGTGGCAATGAGCGCTCCGACGACGATCAGGCCGATGGTGGCCAGAAAAATGAGCCCGACGAACCCTTCGGCCGAAAAGAGCGACGGGTTGACAGCAGCCTGACAGATTGTTGCTTGCATCAGCTCTGTTCCTCCAGTCGTTTCAGGAGATCAAAGGTGTAATCTTCCTTCCTTGTGCTGGCCAGGTTGTAATCCTTGGAAAACTGGATGGCGTTAAAGTTGCAGCCCTCGATACAGGAACCGCAGAGGCTGCACTTGGTAAAGTCCAACTCGTATTTGGTCAGCGCTTTCTTTTTTTCACCTTCCGGTTTTTTCCCGGCAAGCGTAATGCACCCGGACGGGCAGCTCCGCATGCACATGCCGCAGACCACGCAGTTGGGTTTGCCGGTTTCCGCATTTTTCAGCAACTCGATATGGCCACGGAAGCGAGGCGTCATAACCGGCACTTCCCACGGGTACTGCTCGGTGACCACCGGTTTGAAAAATTCCCGGGCGGTGATACCGAGGCCGACCAGCAGGCTCTTGGTGCCTCCGAAGATATCGTTCCAGTATTCACTCATAATTAAAACACCTTGATAAATGCAGCCGTGACCAGCAGGTTAACAAGAGAGAAGGGAATAAGTATCTTCCATGACAGGTTCAGCAGCTTGTAAATTTGGGTCCGCGGGTAGGTCCACCTGATCCAGATAATGGTGAAGATCAGAATATAAATTTTGATCAGGAACCACCAGATGCCGGGCAGGAAACCAAAGGGGCTGCCCCAGCCGCCAAGAAAGAGAATCGTCGTCATGCAGGCCCCGATCACGATATTGAGATATTCACCCATCATGAACAGGCCGAATCCCATGGAGCCGTACTCGGTCATGTACCCGGCAACCAGCTCGCTTTCCGCTTCGGCCATGTCAAAGGGGGCGCGATTGGTCTCGGCCACGGAGCAGATAAAGTAGATGAGAAAGGCGATCCACATGTAAACGAAATGGCCGCCTTCGAGACGGAAGATGTTCCAGTGCCAGAAGCCGCCCTGCTGAGCCAGGGCAATGTCCTGCAGGTTCATGGAGCCGGTTATCATGACAATGGTGATGACCGTAATCAACATGGGAATTTCGTAGGCGATACTCTGGGAGACCACCCGGGCCGCCGAGATGACCGCGTACTTGTTACCCGAGGCCCAGCCGCCGAGCAGAATGGCGAACATGCCGATGGAGGCCAGGGCAAAGATCAGGAGAACTGACAGGTCAATGGGACGGGCCTGGATATTGCCGGAAAAGGGAATCACCACCATGGAGGTGAGAGCCGGGATCATGGCCAGGATCGGCGCGATGCGAAAGAGAATGTCATCGGTGCCGCTCGGGATCAGCAGCTGCTTGGTCATCAGCTTGATGCCGTCGGCCAGGGGCTGCCAAAGACCAAACGGTCCGACTTCCTTGGGGCCGTTACGGCGCTGGATATGAGCGGCGCCTTTACGTTCAGCCCAGCCCAGCCAGGCGGCATTTACTCCTGCAAATGCCATAAAACCGATGAGATAGAGAATCGGGCGCCAGATACTTGTGTCCATAGTTCTTCCTTAACGATCGATCTCGGGAATAACCAGGTCCAGACTGCCCATAAACGCCAGGGCATCGGCCAGCAACATGCCTTCGGCGACTTCGCCGAACAGACTCAGGTTGGAAAAGGTCGGTGACCGCAGCTTGAGCCGGTAGGGGCTCTTGTCGCCGTTGCAGACCAGGCGACAGCCGAAGCTGCCGCGGGCCGCCTCGACGGCGGCGTAATAATCACCGGCCGCCGGTTTCAGGATCTTGGGGACCTTGGCCCGTACCGGGCCGTCGGGCAGTTTGTCAAGGGCCTGTTCAATAATGCGCATGGACTGCTCGATTTCGTCCATCCGCACCATGTACCTGGCCATGCAATCTCCTTCGTCATAGACCGGGATATCAAAGTCGAATTCCGGATACACCGAGTAGGGTTCGTTCCTGCGAACATCGAACTGGACCCCGGAGCCCCGGAGCAGAGGCCCGGTCGCCCCGTATTTGCGGCATTGTTCCTTGCTGACGAAGCCGATATCCTTCAGTCGTTTGATCAGGATGATATTCTTGGTGACCAGGTCATGGTAGAGTCGCGGCAGCCGGGAACGGAGCCGTTTGATAAAGTTCCTGGTCCCGGTGATGAAATCGTCATCAATGTCATTGTATACCCCGCCGAAACGAAAATAACAGTAGGTCAGGCGCGAGCCGGTCACTCTTTCCAGGAGGTCAAGAATCTGCTCTCGATCGTCAAAGGCGTAGAGCAGTGGAGAGAAGCCACCAAGATCAAGGAGAAAGGCGGCCCACCAGAGCAGATGACTGGTCAGCCGGTTGAGTTCAACCGTGATGACCCTGATATATTCCGCCCGCTCCGGCACCTCGATGCCGGCGGCCCGTTCGACGGTCAGCACATAACCGTGATTGTAGGCCAGGGCATGGAGATAGTCCATCCGGGCCGTGTTGGGCATGAACTGGGCAAAGGTCCGGTCTTCCGCCATCTTTTCGTGCATCCGGTGGATATAGCCAAGGACCGGTTCGGCCTTGACGACATATTCGCCGTCCATGGTCAGCTTGACCCGCAGGACACCGTGGGTGGCAGGATGTTGCGGACCAAGGTTGAGGACAAAGGTCTCGTCCTCTCTGCATCGAATCGGGGCGGTCATGGCGTAAAATCCTTTAAGAGGGGATAAAAATCTGCGTCTTCAGGCAGCAGGATCCGCGTCAGGTCGGGATGCCCCCGGAAGCGGATACCAAAGAAGTCGTAGGCTTCACGCTCGTGCCAGTTGGCACCGGGGTAGACATTGGCGATGGAGGGTAGCTCCGGTTCGGCGCGGGGAATCCGGGTCCGGACGACAACCCGGCACAACCGGCCGTCAGTACGGTTGTAATCGTAGATGACTTCCATCTGGTCTTCCTTGAGCCAGTCAACCCCGGTAATCGCCTCAATAAAAAAACCGGCCTGATCAAGAATCTCCGCCGCCGTGACCACCTGCTGCGGATCGCAGAGTACATCAAGATGAACGCCGTGCCGATCGTAGTCACCGACCGCAACGCCATTCTGCCGCGGCCCCTCTTCGACCGGCTCTTTGGCGGCCGGAGCGGCAGCCGCCTCGGCTTCCGGTGCCGCTGATTCAGCACTTTCTTCGGCCGGAGGAGGTGTTGCTGTCTCGGCTTCCCCGGTTGCCGCTGCGGCGGTCACTTCCTGTTCCGCCTCGGCCGGTGCCAGGGCTTCGGCTGCTTCAGCCGCTTCGGCTTCCGCCTTGGCCCTGGCTTCGGCGTCAGCGGCGGCCAGGTCAGGGAAAAGCTCAAGCAGCGCAATTCTGGTTTGTTCGACGATACTCATCTGTCAGCCCCGTTCAACTCGGTTGTCTGCGCGGCCAGCGGCGCTTGCCGGTAATTTTTTCTTCCAGGGTCATGATCCCTTCCAGGAGGGCCTCCGGCCTGGGAGGGCAGCCGGGAATAAAGACATCAACCGGCAGAAACTGGTCAACGCCTTCCACCACGCTATAGTTGTTCTTGAATTTGAATGGACCGCCGGAAATGGCACAGTTACCCATGGCGATGACCCACTTGGGTTCAGACATCTGGTCGTAGAGTGTCTTGACGGCCGGGGCCATTTTCTTGTTAATGGTGCCGGCGACGATCATTACGTCTGATTGACGGGGTGACGGTCTGAATACCTCGGCGCCGAAACGCGAGATGTCGTAACGGGCACCGCCGGTACACATCATCTCGATGGCGCAGCAGGCCAGGCCAAAGGTCATGGGCCAGAGTGAGTTGGCCCGGCCGAGATTCAGCAGTTTGTCGAGAGCGGCAAACTGGATTATTGATGAAGGTATTTTTTCGGTTCCCACGTAAATACTCCTTTGACCCAGGCATAGATTATAGCCAGCGACAGGATGCCGACAAAGAGCAGCATCTCGGCAAAATCACGGCCGGCAACCTGGGGGCTGTTATAGGCAACGGCTACCGGAAAGAGAAACAGGATATCCACATCAAAAGCCAGAAAGATGAGGGCGTACTGATAATAAACAATACCGAAGCGAATCCAGGCGCTGCCGATGGGTTCCATGCCGCACTCGACAAACTGGCCGGTCCGGTTGGCGACGTTGCGGGTGTGTGACGAGGGACTGAAAAGCTTGACAATGATGATGGGGCCGAAGCCGAAGAGCAGGGCACCGATAAGAAAGATGGTAACGTAGATAATATTGGTCAGTGTATGCTGATCCATGTTGCCGCTCCAGAGGAAGAAGGATTTGACAGCAGACGTATCAAAGCTTGAATACCATACTGAAACACAACCCTTTCTGTCAACCAAAAATGAACCTTCATTCATTCTTTTTCTCCGGTCCCGCTAAATATGAGGAAAGGGAGATCGTGATGACGGCGCGGGCCGGTCGGTCGGGGAGGAAAAGAGGGGCGTGGGGAAGCGGGCACTTGGTCGGGGCGGAAGAATAAACACCGGCCGGATAGGATAGTCCCTAACCTGAATCCGTGACGGCTTGAGATAATGTTTCATGCAATATCTGGAATTTATTGCATTATCTCCGAAGAAGCTCATTTGCTGGCCTTCACCAAACCGCCCTGCGGGGCGCCCGATAACGGCACATCTGCTGCGTTGACAACAAAGTTGATATCGCACCAGGATAATCAACATCGTTGCCGCCTCGAAGGTCTCGCAGGCTCGCTATCTGCATCTGTACCGTTCTCGAACGCTCACGGATTCAGGCCTAATTAAGAGCGGCCAGGGCCTTTTTGATCCGGACCATGCCTTCCTTGATGACCTCCATGGAGGTGGCAAAGGAGAAGCGGACAAAATCGTCGGCGCCGAAGGCGGCACCGGGAACGCTGGCTACCTTGGCCTCGTCGAGGAAATAATCGGCCATGGCAACGGAGTCGTTGATTTTTTTTCCATTGAATGATTTGCCGTAATAGGCCGAAAAGTTGGGAAAAACGTAAAAGGCGCCGTTCGGCTTGACGCAGGTGACCCCCTCTATGGCGGTGAGATCGGCGACAAAGAATTCCCGGCGGGGCAGGAAGGCCTGTTTCATGACCGCCGGAAAATCCTGGGGCCCGGTCAGGGCCGCCAGGGCAGCATATTGGGCCGGGGCGCAGGGGTTGGAGGTGGACTGGCTCTGAATTTTGTTCATGGCCTTGATGATATGTTGCGGCCCGGCGCTGTAACCGATACGCCAGCCGGTCATGGCAAAGGACTTGGAGACCCCGTTTAAGACCACGGTCTGGTCTTGCAGCCGGGCGTCGACATCCAGGATATGGGGCGGTTTTTCGTCCAGGTAGGTAATGGTTTCGTAAATATCATCGGTGACCACCAGCCAGCCGCGCTCCAGGGCCATTTTGCCGATCGCTTCCAGGGCCGGCGCTGAAAAGAGACTGCCGGTGGGATTGGCAGGGTTGTTGACGATGATGGCCCTGGTCCGGTCCGTGGCACAGCGCCTGAGAATGTCGGGGTCGAGATCGAAATTGTCCTCTTCGGCAAGGGGCACGGCGACCGGCACCCCGCCGGCAAGCTGGACCATTGGGGGGTAGGATACCCAGTAAGGCGCGGGGATCAGCACCTCGTCTCCCGGATCCAGGAGCGCCTGAAAGATATTATACAGGCCGTGTTTGCCGCCGCAGGAGACCTGGATCTGTTCCGGCGTGTAATGCCGGTCGTGGTCTTCCCTGAGCCGGTTGACCACGGCCTCGCGCAGTTCCTGTATTCCCGGTACGGCGGTATAGCGGGTATGGCCGTCGTCAATGGCCTTTTTACCGGCGGCGCAAATATGTTCCGGCGTGGCAAAATCCGGCTCGCCGACGCTGAAGTTGAGGATGTCGGCGCCGGCCGCCTTCAGGGCCTTGGCCTTGGCATTAACGGCCAGGGTGGGCGAGGGCGCAATCCGGGTGACCCGGTTGGCAAGTGAGATGATTTCGGCCATTTTTTATTTTTCCTTGTTCGCAAAAAAAATGAGTATCGGAAAAATAAAAAAGTCTTATTCCCGGTTCATTTTTTATCTGGAAATCGTCGCGGACGGAGCTCCGGGTCCGGGGAGATTTTCATTGTTTGTTGTGTCGGCGGTCTGGAATCTGGTCCGGCCATGCCGGTCGGTACGATTCGATCATTTTTTCTGTACTCTGTTCAAGTGGTTTTGGCAATCGGAAATTGTAGGGGCTGAGTATCCCCCAAGGTTGCCGGTCTTATTCGGTCGCCTGTTGCAGCAGCTTGAACGGCCAGGCGATGGCCCGCTTTATGATATTGATGGGAGCCATCACCGCCTCCTCGGACAGGTTGGTGGTGATGTCCGGGTGTTCCAGGTTGCCCCGGATTTTCAATGTCGTGTTCAGCGTGCCGTTTTCGCCGAGCAGGGCATAGCCCGCCCAGGGGATTTTGTCGATAATATTGCTGAAACTCTTCAGGGTGTGCAGGGTCATTTCCATATCGATGGTCTTGTTTTTCAAATCGATGACACCGTGGGACCGGCTGTTTATAGAGGTACCGTCGGCGCGGAAGTCCAGGATGTTCAGCACCCGGTCATGACATTTCAGCAGGACCAGCCCTTCTTTGACCTTATAGCCGTGCCGGTTGAATCCCGGCGAGGAAAAGGTCGCCAGGGCGGGGATGGTATCGATAAAGGCCATGATATTATTGAGCAGGACATACTCGTTATCATCAATCACCACATTCTTGAACTCCAGGTAGCCTTCATAATCATCGAATGTCCCGCGCAGCGAGACGTTAAAGACCCCGCCCTTCAGGTCGACAAAGGGGAGAAACTGATTGGCGAATTTTGCGGATAAATTTTTGCCGTCAATAATCATCCCCTTCGGTGTCCGGACGCCGCGAAGGCCGCCTTGCGGGAGCTCGACGGTAAAGGTAGCTTTTGTGCAATCGCCCTTGATCTCGAATTTTTTGGCTGGAATGGAGAAGCCGTTGATTTTCAAGGGCGAGTTGTGCCCCGTGATCTGCACCGGCCTGGTCAGTTTGAAGGTGCTGCAGGCGCCGGTGCCGGCGACCGTCACCTGGTAGTCATCCAGGCGGACCTTGATCCGGTCGGTGATCGTCGCGTTTATTTTTCCCTTGTTTATTGACAGCTCGGTCTCCTCCGGGGTCGACAGGCCCTGAAAGACAAAGGAGGTGACCGGCCGGCCCGCCAGGGAAAGCAGGGTGTTGGGGATATCGGCTGAACCGGAAAAATGAAACCGCTGCATATTCCTGGTTACAATGTCGGCCTCTCCCCCCTTGATCGCGAGGTGCTGCAGTATGGGGGCAAAAGGCTTGATTGCCGGCAGGCTGGCCAGGACAATATGTTTTTCCCGGCCGTCAAGGATGATGGTGGTCCGGAAGCGCTGGAGATCGATCCGGGTCGCCGGGCCGCTGAAGTCAACGGTCAGGGGGGTGGTAACCCCGGACGCCTGAATCAGGGTGTCTTTACCCCGGCGGAGCGTGAGATTATCAATGTCTCCGACCAGATCTGCCCGGCCGGCCGCGGTGTTGACCGTCCCGCTCAGGCCGACCCGCAGGATATTTTGATATGAGAGGTCGGCCTGCTGAATGGTGACCTGGTCATCTGTCAGCAGGACCGTTGCCTTGTGGCTCAGAAACGGGCTGCCCTGCCAGCTCCAGGCGCCCTCGCCGGTCGTGAATGAGCCCTTTGTTGTGACCTTGAAATTGCGGAGGTCTATGATCAGCTGGAGCTTCGCGGCCGTCGTGCCGCTCTGCTGCTCAAGGGGCAGGTTGATATCGTAGGCCCGGAGGATCCTGGTAATCGATGGGTCCAGCATGGTGTCTGTTTTGAGATTGACGGTCAGGATACTGCCGGTCTCGATAACGGGGTCGATAGACACCCTGCTGCCGGCAAGATTTTTGTTGCCGTAGGTCGGCCCATCGGGCTTGAAGACGAGTCGATCGTTTTGCCAGGTGATACCGAGCTCTTTGCAGTGAACCGGCGGCAGGTCGGGATGAAACAGGATATCGGCGTCTTCGGCCCGGGCAGTTCCCTCAATGCTGTCCGGACCGATCTCCGGCAGGCCGTTTTTTATCCGGCAGCGCAGGCGGAGGCGGTCGATCTGAAATTTTCGGGCCGTAATGTTCCGGGTCAGCCAGATTTTGACATCCTGGTCCAGCGGGAGTTGTTTTCCCAGCCTGGCAAGGTCGGCAAACGGCTTGGTCCGGACAACGGCGTCAAGGATGTCATGCTGCAGGGACAGCCGCAGGGTGCCGTTGATGCCGGAACCGGTAAAATCACCTGAGAAATTCAAGAGATCTGAGGCCATGTTGTAGGTCGCCTTGCCGGTAAGACGGACCTGGTAGGGTTTGATCAGCAGGTGAGATAAATCGATGAAAAATCTTTGATCCTGGTAGTGGATGGCAGCTTCAAGCGCCAAATCGGTGCTGTTGATGCGCACGGTGTTGTTCCGGTATGACAGGCTGCCGGAATAATCCTGGTAGTTGAGACGATTGATCCGGATCGCCTGTACCAGCGGCGACCACCTTTTTATGGCACCGGCCAGGCGGTTAATAGCGGTGATGGATAAAGAGGTGCGTCTACTGCCGATGTCAAGCCGGCCGATGTCGACAATGAACCCCTGGTCTAGCCGGAGAGAGAGATTTTCGACCCGGGCCATGGGCAGGGACAGCCTGTCGATATGAATGCCATGGCTGAGCCCCAACCACGCGAGTCCGGTCAGCACCAGGAGGGAAATAAGGGCGAAAGACAGCCAGTGCGGTACCCGGGTCGCTTTCCTGGGGGCCCCGGATGATTTTTTATTTTTTAGAATCAAGATGTTTGAAAACTGAAAATCGAATACCTGGGTCCGTGAGCGTTCAAGAACGGTGCAGATGCAAGGCGGCAACGATGTTGATTATCCTGGTGTGATATCAACGAGTTGCCAACGCAGCAGATGTGCCGTTATCGGGCGCCCCGCAGGGCGGCGCGGTGAAGAGTATAAAATGCATTTATTCGTCATATAATGCAATAAATTCCATATATTGCCTGGAACATCACCTCAAGCCGTCACGGATTCAGGGAATAGATAAAATTGCCGTCGGCAAGAGGAGGGCCTTTTGTTCGTCCGGCAACGAGATTATTTTTTGAGCAAACAAGGCAAGCGAACTCGTGCAACTCCAACTGAGTGCAGGCTCCGGGAAACTCGGCAAAAAGGCCGTTTCTTATTGGAGACAAGATAACAACTTCAAGGCGTATTCACAATCTCTTTGGTGTGATTATGGCCTGCAAGTCAGATTTTTTAAAACCTGAATTCGTGACGGCTTGAGGTAGTATTCCCTGCAATATGTGGAATTTATTGCATTATTGACGAATAAGCGTATTTTCTGGTCTTCACCGCGCCGGACTGCAGTCCGCCCGATAACGGCGCAGTTGCGGCGTTAGCAACAAAGTTGATACCACACCAGGATAGTCAACATCGTTGCCGCCTCGAAGTCTTGCAGGCTCGCTATCTGCGTCTGCACCATTCTCGAACGCTCACGGATTCAGTAAAAGCTCATTGATTACAGATGCTCTTGGGGGTCATTGACAAAAAAAACCGTTTCCGGCCGGACAGTGACGATGAAAAAAACACGCGGGGGGCGGACGACCCGCATCGCCTTGCCCCCCACCAAAAAAAAGGGATGCGGGAGGGTCCGCAGCCCGTCTCTCGCCAACGTCGGCAAATATACCTGTAGAGCGAGCCCCTTCCGTCATCCCCATTTGCCGGCTGTCTGGCCGTCAAATGATTATTTTTTAATCTCGATTTGCTTTACTCCTTCCGATTTGGCTGCCGCCTTGCGGGCCAGGCGTATCGTCAAGACACCGTTTTTGAAGCTGGCCTCGATGGAATCCTGGTCAGCATCGTCCGGTAATGAAAGCAGCCGTTGAAACGAGCCGTAAGAGCGCTCCATCCGGTAGTAGTTTTTCTTTTTCTCCTCCTTTTCCAGCTTCTTTTCGCCGGCGATGGTCAAGGTGTTGTCCTCCAGTTCCAGCCGGAGGTCCTCTTCTTCCACCCCGGGTACTTCCACGGTGATGGTGTACTCATCGTCAGTCTCGGAGATATCGAGGCTCGGTTTCAAAACCACGTCGGCCGAGAGGGCCGGGAATGTTCTCTCCATCTCCAGGCCCGGTAGCGCGGGCAGACCGAACCGGCGGAACGTATCTTCAAACAGCCGGTCAAAGTCCTGGTGAAAGCGGGCGAGAGGGTCATTATACGCCGGTCCCGACCTCAGGACCGGGACATTGCTGTTCTCGTTCTCTTCTTTCTTGAACCAGTTCCAGGGGTTGAGTTTCTTGATGTCCATAAGCCACCTCCTTGCATTTCGCTGGGTATGTTACGGTATGGGAAACTGCGGGAGAAGATCTTCTCCCGCACCTCCCGCTTCAACCGGCCTTGACTTCTATCTGCCTGGGCTTCAACGCCTCGGACTTCGGAAGATGCAGCCGCAGGACGCCATCTTTAAGCTCCGCCTTGACTGTTTCCGTATCAATACCCTGCGGCATGGAAAAAACCCGCCGGTATTCCGCATCGCCAAACTCTTCAAACACGGCCTGGTTTCGTGTTTCGAGCGTGCGGCTGCCCGCGATGGTCAGGGAGTTGTTTTCCAGGTTTACGGACAGGTTCTCCTGCCTGACTCCTGGCAGATCGGCGAATAGAAGAATTTCCTCGTCGTTTTCAAAGATATCCACCAGGGGGGTGATAACGACTCCCTGCCGGGTCAATTCAGGGCTGTTCTCTTCCCGGGTAACGATATTCATTCTCTCGCTCATGGCAAACCTCCATCACGTAGATTTTTCGTAAGAGTTTACCGGGGGCACTGGTTATTCGGTTTTGATTTCGATTTTTCTGGGCCTGGCCGATTCGGCCTTGGGCAGGCGTAACGATAAAATACCATTCTGCAAAACGGCCTCAACCTGGTCGGCCTGCACTTCGACCGGCAGCGTGAAGCGCCGGGAGAAACCGGCCTCGCCTCTCTCCTGGCGATGGACCGAATACCCTTCCGGGGTCAGAGATTTGCGCTCGCCGCTGATTTCAAGAGAGTTGCCCTGGACTCTCACATTGAGATCCTGGGCCGTAACGCCGGGGAGCTCGACCCTGACTTCCAGGTGATCACCGGCATCGTACAGGTTCGTCCGCGGCCAGCCGGCAATGGCAGGCCCCTCAGGCATCAGGCCCCAACCCCTGTCGAAATCGGTAAACAGCCTGTTCATGCGGTTTCTGAAAACATCCATTGCCTGAAACATCCGGTCAACGTCATCCCATCTTGTCAACATGGCTCCACCTCCTTTTTGCGGTTGATGTTGTAAAGATTGCGCAGTTAACCGAGGCCGACTGTAGAAGCTATTTAACCATACAAAAACAATTAGTTGTGCTTGTACCTCTTTATGTCGAAAAGATAAGTTCGGCAGATTGTTTGTCAAGAGATGAAACAAAAAAATAGCCGGGGAATTTTTTAAAATGCTTTTCCGCGAGATGTCCAAAACGGACGAAGCGAGGTGCCGGGGGAGCCGTCGGCCTACGGCTCCTTGTATACCGGACAGGGCCGATTCACGTTATAATTTCGATAGGCCGGGTCAGTGGCCTTCGGATGACACTCCAGGCAGAGGCCGACCCGGAGGATGCGTCGCAGTTCCTCACCGTTGAAGGGCCGGAGGTCCTTGCGTGAACCGTGCTGCAGGGGCTTGCCGTCAATGGTGACAAAGTTGTCAAGTCCTACTGTCCTGCCCTTCAGGGTGTTGAGGCCCTTGTCAACCGGGAAAAATTGCCATTTTCCGTTTTTTTCCACTACCGTTCCTTCGCCCAGGCCGAGTGTCTTGGGAGAGGCATGGCAGTCCTTGCAGCTCCGGCCCTTGGCCTGGGTGGTATGAGGACTGATGGCCGCCATGGTGAAGCGATTGAAGCCGCCGCTGATATGGCCTTTTTTGTCAATGGTGGTGACCACGTCCTGGCAGCCGGGGGTCACGATTACCACCCGGTTCCGCCACACCGCCAGCATGGGTTTCTCGTAACGGATGTAGGACCGGCCTTCCTGCCACCAGCCGGCGGTCGCTTTGATGGTGAGCTTGTCGAGCTGCTTCTCTCTTTCGTCACGCTTGACGTGACAGCCGTAGCATTGCGGTACCCAGGTGGAGTGGCAGGCCTCGCAGCTTACGCGTTTATGACCGGGATACAGGCAGACGGTCTTGTTCGGCAGGTCGAGTGGGTGTTGCCGGCCGTCGATTTTGCCGATCAGGACAAACTTGCCGTTTTTCTTTTCAATATTGTTGACCTTCTTGTTTTTGCGGGTAGTGCCGGGATTTTTGGAATGACACATCACGCAGCTTATTTCCAGCTGGTCTTCATAGTGGGCATAGTTGGTGCCGTCTCCCATGATTTCGTTCTGGGTATGACAGTCGATGCAGACCATGCCCTTTTTATGATGCACATCGTCGGCGATTTTCAGATAAAAACGGTTGCCGGGCAGACGGTGCGGGGAAGGCTCGCACCCTTGGTAGGGGGTGCCGTATCCTTCAGACTCGAAAATGCCGATATAGGAGAGCCCGATCCGGCCGGAACGATTATGACAGCGGATACAGTTTGCCTCTGGCACCTTTTTGATGATCAAGGGGTGCGGCCGGTTCTTTTTGGAGTCGTTGCCGTTGTCCCCGGCAAAGGAGGTGATCGTCATCCGGGGTTGGCCCTTAGCCGGGACATCGTGACAGGCCGTGCAGCCGCCGCCCTTTTCATTGAAAAATTTCGCATATCCGGGCAGGTCGTTTTTCTTTTTCCAGAGATGACAGGTGGCGCAGAGTTTGCGGTAATAATCAAGGGCCAGCGATGTCCGGCCGCTGTCCATGAGCTTTTTCACGGAATAGTTACCGTTCTGATTGTCCGCCTCGCCCCAGTAGTAGAGCAGGGTCGCCAGGATGCCCCGGTTGGTGGCCATGAGCGATTTCTTGACCCGGCTGCCATAGGTCGGATGGCAGCCGGCAACGGCGCAGGTTTTGTCCACGACCCGCAGGTCGCCGGGATTGAGGACCATGCCCTTGTGGGCCTCCTTTTTGCTGATGGCCAGGGGGTTGCCGAGATGGCAGGGCGAACAGCCCACCACGTTGGCGGCATGGGCGGTGTCCAGTTTTACCTTGGCGTGACAGGAGACGCACATCTCCACGTAACCGGCCGTGGTCACGGATATCTGTGGCGGCCGCTTGATCGTGGTTTCCCGGAAGACCAGGTAGCCGATCAGGGTCATGGCGAGCAGTAGAAAGACGAAGGCGCCTATGAGTTTTCCGGGTGGTCTGGTCATAAGGTTATTCCGTGAAATTCTGGACTACCGGGTAACGGCGGCCATGGCCGAAGGCCTTGGTGGTGATTTTGAGTCCCAGGGGCGCCTGCCGGCGTTTATGTTCGTTGATTTTGATCCGGCGGACAATGTCCGCCACCACCGGCCGGTCGAAGCCCCTGGCGACAATTTCGTCAACGGACAGACATTCCTCGAGATAGGCGCTCAGGATAGGGTCCAGGATCTCGTATGGCGGCAGGTCATCCTGGTCACGCTGGTCCGGCTTGAGTTCCGCCGTGGGCGGCCGGGTGATGGTCCGCGCCGGAATGATCTGCCGGTCCCGGTTGATCCGCTGCGCAAGTTCATAGACCATCTGTTTGGGGACATCGGCCAGAACCGCCAGGCCGCCGCTCATGTCTCCGTACAGGGTGCAGTACCCCACCGCCATCTCCGACTTGTTGCCGGTGGAAAGCAGCAGGTGCCCGAATTTGTTCGACAGGGCCATCAGCAGGTTGCCGCGTATCCGGGCCTGGATGTTCTGCTCGGTCACGTCTTCTGCCCGCCCGGCAAAGAGCGGTTGCAGGGTGGCCCTGTACGCCTCCATCACCCTGTCGATCGCCATGGTTGCAAAGTTGCAGCCCAGGTTCGAGGCCAGCTGCCGGGCGTCGTCAATGCTGGCCCCGGAGGTGTAGGGCGAGGGCAGGGCCAGGGCATGGACCTGGGCGGCCCCCAGGGCCCGGCAGGCGACGGCCGCCGTTACCGCCGAGTCGATCCCGCCGGACAGCCCCAGGACGGCGCTTTTGAAGCCCGTCTTGAGCAGGTAGTCCCGGACGCCGAGGGTCAGGGCGTTCAGGACCTGGTCGATGGAGTCGCCGGGCAGTTCATGCGAGCCGGCGGCCCGGAGCGAGTCGCTGTCAACCACCAGCATATCCTCGGTAAATCCCGGGGCGGCGGCGACGATCTCCCCGCCGGGGTTGATGGCCATGGAATGGCCGTCAAAGATGAGCGAATCCTGTCCCCCCACCTGGTTGACATAGAGCAGGGGAAGACGGTGTTCCCGGCAAAGGCGGGCGAAGACCTTCTTACGTTCGCCGATCTTGCCGTGATAGTAGGGCGAGGCCGAGATGTTGACCAGGCAGGCCGTCGCGGTCGTGCCGGATTTCAGCATGTCGGCCACGGGATCGACGGAATAGCGCCGGTCATGGGACCAGATATCCTCGCATACCGACAGGCCGATATGCAGCTCCCGGAAAGGGGTCATCACCGAAGTGGTGCCCGGTTCAAAGTAGCGGGTTTCATCAAAGACGTCGTAGGTGGGGAGCAGTTGTTTCCGGGTCCGGGCCTGCACCCGCCCCTCGTTGATGAGCAGGGCCGAGTTATACAGCGGCTTGCCGGGTCCCGGCCGCCGCTCCAGGGCCCCGAGGACGATCCCGATGCCGCGGGTCCGGTTGATGACGGTTTCCAGGGCCCGGTCGTGGGCCTCGATAAAGGCGGAACGCTCCAGCAGGTCCTGGGGGGGGTAGCCGCACAGGGTCAGTTCCGGGAAAATGGCCAGGCCGCAGCCTCTGTCCCGGGCCCGTTCGATCCCCGCAAGGATCATGGCGCTGTTGCGGACAAAGTCACCGATAACGGGGTTGGTCTGGATCAGGGCGATTTTCATATCTCTGCAGTGTATCCGTTTGCGGGTGTCTGGCCACCCGGGTAATTTCCTGTTTTGCGCGCAAACCCCGAACGTTGAAATGTATCATAACGCCCCTTATCCTGCAAACAGGGAAAATCGGCCGCCAGCCGGGCCGACCGGCCCTGAGCCCGGAGAGTTTGTTGGCCGGGTCAGGGGAGAGGCTCGTTCTCCGCCGGGAGGGGAGGTGGCGCTATCCTTTGTCCCGGTCGGCGGGAACATTTTTGAAAAGAGTAATGCGCCATAACCAGGTCGGCGGTCTTGCTGTTCAGGTGGGCAAAGTCATAGATCAGTTCTTTTTTCCGCCGGCCCCGGTCATCGATCAGGTATTGGTAGATATTGATAAAGGGAATATCACGCAGGGCGCAGCAGCGTTCAAGCTGCCGGTTCAATTCTTCCGTATAACGGGTGCGCTCCGGGCGGTCGGCGGTGAAGGGATAGGTGAGGCGTTCCTGCCAGCGCCCGGCCGCGGGGGTGCTGAAATCCCCGGTGGGCACCACGTTGAAAATATGAATATCGTAACCGTCTTGTCTGAGGCCCCGGACATAGTCGGTATAGCGATTCGCCGTGTTGCGGAGCAGTTCGTCTATGGGGGTGCCGGTCTGCCGGTATTGGTACTTGATATGGATGCGGACATCCACTTCGCCGAAGACGAATATGATGTGGCGGTCCCCGATGGCCGAGACGATTTTCCGGACTCTTTTATCGTGCCGGGCCAAGTTGAAGGCGGTCCGGCCGTCAAGTTTGTTGTGACCGAACAGGGCCTTGGAATCCGCAATATGCGGGTGGTTCTCAAAACAGCGCAACGAGTGAGAATCGCCAACGGCAAAGATTGTTCTCTGCATTGCTGAATCGTTCCTTGAATATGCCGAGAGGGAAGGCCCCATATGCTCCGGGACTGTATCATAGCTTACTTGATTTTTTTTCTCACCATGCATTTTTATTTTACAGGGGCTGAAATAGGATATATCTATAATAGATATTGAGTGTCCGTCACGAAAACGTGAAGCAGCTTATTTGCTTAAGAAGTGAAAAAGGATAAAAGGAATGAATTTTTTTAAAAAGAAAACCCTGACCGGCCTGGCCCGCACCTGCGGCTGAGCTGCCAAAATCGGTCCGACGGCTCTGTCGGACGCGCTTGAGGGGCTGCCGGCCCCGGACGATATCAACCTGCTGGTGGGCATCGAGACCTCCGACGACGCGGCAGTGTATCGTCTGTCCGATGAGCTGGCGATGATCAGCACCGTGGACTTCATCACGCCGCCGGTGGATGATCCCTACTGGTTCGGCCAGATTTCCGCGGCCAATTCCATCTCGGACGTCTATTCCATGGGCGGCCGACCGCTCACCGCCTTGAACCTGGTGATGTTTCCGGCCAGACAGCTGGACATGGGAATCCTGAGAGACATCCTGCGCGGCGGCCATGACAAGGTCGTCGAGGCCGGGGCCTGTCTGGCCGGCGGCCACACCGTGGATGACGAGGAGCCCAAATATGGACTCTGCGTCAACGGGATCGTGCATCCCGACCGGATTATCACCAATGCCGGGGCACTCCCGGGAGATGTCTTGATTTTGACCAAGCCGCTTGGCTCGGGCGTCCTGTTTAACGCGGTACGCTCCGGTAAATTTCCTTTTCCGGAACTTGAGCGGGAAGTGCTGCCTGCCCTGGCGGCCCTGAATGGACCGGCAATGGAGGCGGCCCTGCAATTCGATCTCCATGCCTGTACCGATATTACCGGTTTCGGTATTCTCGGTCATCTGCTGGAAGTCGCGGTCGGCAGCGGTTTTGGCGTCGTTGTGCGTTACCGGGACCTGCCCTTTTACCCGGGCGCCCTGGAAATGTACGAAAAAGGCGAAAATACCGGCAGCAACAAGGCGAACCGGGCCCTGGTCGCCGAACATCCGCTGCATATGGCGGTGCGGCTGTCCGCAGCAGAGGAGGAACTTCTCTATGATCCGCAGACCTCGGGCGGCCTGCTGCTTGCCGTGCCTGCCGCGCAGGCCGGCGACCTGCTTGCCGCCCTCAACGGTGCCGGGACCCAGGTGGCCGTCTGTATCGGTGAACTCGTCGCAGGGCCGGCGACCATCCTGGTGGAATAGCGGTCCGGTAAAAATCGTTCCTGCCGGTACACGGATTCAGGTTTATGTCGTGACAGGGAGGGGTATTTTCAGTGGGCGGTCTTGTGATGGCCATTTTTTGATTTTTTATGCATAGGATATTCCTATGACCATGGAAGACAAGATAGGGATATTTGATTCAATACTGTTGTATCATTTTACCTGGTGATGTTTTTTTTCGAAGCAACCCTGTTCGAATGGCGGCAAATGCCTTAAAAAAAAATCAATTCTGCTGCACCGTTTTTTTATTTTGCCTATCATTCCGTAAGCTTATCGTCATTTTAACGCCTTGTTTTTTTTCCAGAATTATATTTTACAATTGTTAGATTATATGCTACAAAATAGTAGTATCCACTACTACTGTATAGTAGTAGTGGATACGGCTATATAGTGGATTCGGTGAAGAATTGCATGGTTCCCAATGTTGTTTTCCAGGAAAATGGTTCCTGGGAAATTTTCCATCCGCCCCTCTATGGAGCGGATGGCTTTGTGAAACCCTATAGAAGGAGGAGAGGATGAAGCTTAAGCTTAAGTGGTTAAAAGTGTTGACCGTGGCCTTGGCCATGGGGAGTTTGGTCGCGACCGGCAGCCAGGCGGCTGTGACCCAGCTGGAAGGTCAGGCTGGTGGCGGGATTGTGCCATGGGCCCTGCTGTCAGGCGGTACGCCGACGGCATCCATGACCTGGGTGGATACCGGTGATTACACCTTGAGCTCTCTTGCTGTTCAGGGAACGCTCTTTAAGCGGGTTGAGCTGTCTTATGCCCGGCTGACATTTGATACCGGCCATGTGGGTCTGGGACAGGTTAATGTGGATGCCTTCGGCGCCAAGATCAAGGTGTGCGATATGGCTGCCGGTTTTCAGCCGGCGGTTGCCTTGGGCGTGCTGTACAAAAAAACGGATCTTGATGATGGCGTGCTGAATGCCCTTGGCGCCGATGACAGCGGTACCGATTTTTACGTTGCTGCCGCCAAGGTTTTCCCGGTGGCCGGCAAGAATGTCCTGCTCAACGTTACCATCCGGGCCACGAAAGCAAACCAGATTGGTATCCTGGGCTTTGGCGGGACGGACGATGATAACTATTCCGTTCAGGCTGAGGGCTCCCTCGGCGTGTTCCTGAACAAGCAAACGGTATTGGGCGTGGAATACCGGATGAAGCCGGACAACATCAAAGGCGTGGAAGAGGACGACTGGGCGGATATTTTTATTGCCTACTTCCCCAACAAGAATATGTCCATCGTTGCCGCTTATGCGGATCTCGGTGACATTGTCAAGGCAACAGACCTCGGTCAGACAGGTGATGCCGGCAAGGACCAGCGTGGTCTGTACCTGCAAATCCAGGCTAATTTCTAACGATTATTTATTGAACATATAACATATTTGCCCCCTTTGAGATTTTCACAATCTCAAAGGGGTTTTTTTTATTTTTTCCAAGGTATTTCTTTTTCAAAGACGTTCGCGGCCCGGGCCGCCTCTCTCCCCCTGATTCCGTGGGCCTTGATTCAACGTTTTTCCAGCTCCAGCAGGTATTTTTTCATTGTCAGGCCGCCGGCAAAACCGGTGAGCCTGCCGTGCGCACCGACCACCCGGTGACAGGGGATGACCAGCGGCACCGGGTTGGCGTTGGCCGCTCCGCCAACGGCCCGCGCCAGACCGTCATTTCCCAGTTCCCTGGCGATTTCGCCATAGGTGCAGGTCTCTCCGTAGGGAATTGTTCTCATGATCGTCCAGGCCTGTTGCCGGAACCGGGTGCCGGTCAGGGACAGGGGCAGGTCAAAGTCCGTCAGCCGTCCCCGCAGGTAGGCTATGATTTGGCCAGCCGCAGCATCCAGGAGGGGATGATCTGCGGTCGTCATCCCGTGTCTGTCCTGAAACGAGGATTTTTGTTCGAGATCAAGGCAGGGAGGCAGGATAATTCTTGAGAGTCCCTGTTCATCGGCAACAAGAATGAGCGTGCCGATGGCTGTCGGCAATGTCATGGCAAAAGACATCTTCTTTATCCTCTCCCGGCTGCGGTGCCGGCGGATATTTACCGGGACGTAGCAGGTCACAGGGTGCGGCACTCTGCGCTATTACTTGCATCTAACCTGCAAGGTGTCACAGGTGCCACAGATTTACGTAGTCGCTTCCGTTCGCTATAGTCCCTCTATGCGGGCGGGAGCGACCGCGTGAAGATGGGGTGTCTGTGGCGGCTTGCACCGGGACCGCATGAAATCAAGCCACACCGGTGCCGCGGTCCGGCCGCCGGTTTCACCCCGGCCCAGGGATCGGCCCCGGTCATAGCCAAGCCAGACGCCGGCCGTTACCGCCGGGGTGTAGCCGATAAACCAGCTGTCCATGTCGTTGTCGGTGGTTCCGGTCTTGCCGGCGCTGTCAGGGATGCCCCGGGCATTTCTTCCCGTGCCCCTGGTGATCACTTCGTGGAGGATGGCGGTGATCTGCCGGGCCGTCTCCGGTCTGATAACGCGTTTCGCCGACTCTCCGGGCCAGGGCTGAATACGGCCCCTGCGGTCACGGATGCGGGTGATACAGACCGGGGGGTGAAAAAGTCCGTTGTTGGCAAAGACCGTGTAGGCCCCGGTCATCTCCAGGAGCGAGACCGGCGAGGCCCCGAGGGCCAGGGGCAGCTCGGGTTGAAGAGGTGAGCGGATCCCCGCTCTCGCCGCCAGCCGGATGACCGGCCGCAGCCCGGTTTTCTGCAGGAGCTTGATGGTGACAATGTTGCGGGAAAAGACCAGGGCGTCACGCAGGCTGGTAGGACCGTAGTTCCGGCGGCTGTAATTGTGGGGCCGCCAGAATGATCCGTCCGGATTGTGGATGGAAAGGGGGACGTCTTCGATCATTAGATTCGGAGAGATCCCCTTTTCGAAGGCCGCCGCGTAGATCAGTGGTTTGAAGACCGAGCCAGGCTGTCTTTTGGCCTGAACGGCCCGGTTGTAAGGGCTGGCACGGTAATCGGTGCCGCCGACCATGGCCAGTATATTGCCGGTCCGGCTGTCCAGGGCAACCAGTGCTCCCTGGGGCGTGAATCTGTTATGTTGGCGTTTCCGGACGTTTTCTGCGCCGCGCAAAACGGCCTTGACCGCTGCCGCCTGCATGGTGCTGTCCAGGGTCGTGGTCACGGTCAGGCTTTGATGCAGGAGGCGCTTGCTGCCGTAGCGCTGTTCGAGCTGTTGGCGAACATACTCGGTAAAGTAGCCGTTTTGTTCCTTCCTGGCATTGTGATCATAAAAATGCAGGGGTCGGTGATAGGCCTGGCGGGCCATTCCCGGGGTGATGATGCCGTCTTCCGCCATCCGGTTCAGAACATAGCGTTGCCGGGCCCGCGCCTGGTCGAAGTGTTTCAGGGGCGAGTAACGACTCGGCGACTGGGGCAGTCCGGCCAGCAAGGCGATTTCTGCCAGGTTCAGCTGCCGGGCTTTTTTGCCGAAATAGGTTCGGGCCGCCGCCTCCACGCCGTAGGCCCCCTCGCCAAGGTAAATTTCGTTGAGATAGATGGTGAGAATTGCCTTTTTGCTCAGCATGTTATCCAGTCGATAGGAGAGGATGGCCTCCTTGGCCTTGCGGAGATAGCTCTTCTTCCGTGACAGCATGAGGGCGCGGGTCACCTGCTGGGTTATGGTGCTGCCTCCCTGGCTGCGCCGTCCCGAGCGGAGATTGTTGATAAAGGCCCGGAAGATAGACCAGCCGTCCAGGGCGCCGTGTTCCCAGTAGCGGCTGTCTTCGGCCGAGACAAAGGCCTTGGGCAGCAGGGGGGGCATCTCCCGGTACGACAGGAGAATCCGGTTTTCCCGGCAGATGGTACCAATCGTTCTGCCGCCCCGGTCCAGGAGCGTGGTGGTCACCAGCGGCCGGTAATCGTCCACGCTGCGGATATCGGGGAGGTTGAGGGAGAGAAACCAGGCCAGGCCGGTGCCGATGCCCAGGGTGACCAGCCCGCAGATTATCATCAGGAAGATGATAATATGGGTATGGTTCCGGGCTACACTCCGTTTGGCCGGCCGTCTTGCCGGCCTCTTTGTCGGTTTTTTCCTGGCCGTCACGGGATAGATTGCAGGCAGTTCATGCCGGGTAGAGGTTTACGGATGCGGTTGCTGGTCCAATATAGTATATAGGTAATTTTATCAACCTCTATCTGTAGAATTAAGTTATTCCTGGATCCGTGAGCGTTCGAGAACGGTGCAGATGCAGATAGCGAGCCTGCGAGACCTTCGAGGCGGCAACGATATTGATTATCCTGGTGTGATATCAACGAGTTGCCAACGCAGCAGCTGCGCCGTTATCGGGCGGACCGCAGGGCGGCGCGGTGAAGAATACAAAATGCGTTTATTGGTCAAAATAATGCAATGAATTCCACATGTTGCCTGGGATATTACCTCAAACCGTCACGGATTCAGGGTCTATAGTGTCTCGCATACGCATTCTCTCTGAACATATTGCCAACCAGATTGCCGCCGGCGAAGTCGTTGAGCGCCCGGCCTCGGTGGTCAAGGAACTCCTTGAAAACAGCCTTGACGCCGGCGCAACGCGCATCGCCGTGCAGATTGAAGGCGGCGGGACCCGTCTGGTCCGGGTTATGGATAACGGCGCGGGCATGGATGAAGACGACGTCCTGCTCTCCATCGAGCGTCATGCCACCAGCAAGTTGCGGGACGAGAGCCAGCTGGCGGCGATCGCCACCCTGGGCTTTCGGGGCGAAGCCCTGCCCAGCATCGGCTCGGTTGCCCGCCTGACTATCTTGTCGCGGCCCTGGGACCGGGAGACCGGGACCAGGGCCGAGATCCGGTATGGCCGCCTGCACGCGGTTCATGAGGACGGCTGCGCCCGGGGGACCATTGTCGAGATCCGCAGCCTGTTCGGCAATGTCCCGGCCCGCAAGAAATTTCTCAAGTCTGCCCGGACCGAACTATATCACATAGAAGAGGTTATCCGCAATCAGGCCCTGGCCAGCGTGGATGCCGCCTTTTCTCTGCGGGTGGACAGCCGGTCTGTCATTGACCTGCCGGCGGGCGGTGGCGTGGAGCAACGGGTCAGGGACGTCTTCCGTTGTCAGGACCCCTTGCTGCCCGTTGATTTCGCGGCCGGGGACGAAAAGAACGGCCTCCGTTTGAGCGGCTATTTGCTGCAGCCGGAGACGTCCTCTTCCCGGACCAACCGGTTGCGCATCCTGGTTAACGGACGGCCGGTGCGGGACCGGATGATTCGGCACGGCGTGGTCGAGGGGTTGCAGGGCTTCCTGATGAAAGGCCAGTCCCCGGCCGGCGCCTTGTTTCTGCAGTTGGCCCCGGCAGAGGTGGACGTCAACGTTCACCCGGCCAAACTGGAGATCCGTTTCCGTTCTTCCCAGGAGGTGCACCGTTTCGTCGTTCAGGCCGTTGCCGCCGCCATCAAGGCATATCAGGAAGAGGTGCGGTCCGATATTTTTTCAATCCCGGCGCCGTTCCCGGAGCAGACGGCAGCCCCCCTCTTTACCGCTGAGGCGCGCTGTCCCCTGCCGGCATCCTCGCCGCCGGAGGCGGGAAGTGGGCCTGGAGAGCCGGCCAGGATGCCGGGGAACATGGCGATCCGGCGGAGCGCTGAACCCGCAGCGTCCTTTCGGCATGATCCTGAACCGTTTTCCGTCGTCAAGCCGCCTGACAGTCTTGCCGATTTCACCGGCCTGACCCTCATCGGCCAGTTTGCCAAGCTCTATCTCCTCTGCGAAAAGGATGACCGGTTGATCGTCATCGATCAGCACGCGGCCCATGAACGGATTATGTACCAACGGCTGAGGCGTGATTATCTGCGCCGGGATATTCCCGGCCAGAACCTGATGTTCCCGGTATCGGTGGAGCTGGACCCCCGGCAGCTCGAGACCCTGAAGCGCTATGACGCAGATGTTGCGCTGCTCGGCTTTGCGGTGGAGGACTTTGGCGAGTCCACCCGGGTGATTAAAGCGGTCCCGGCCCTGGTCAGTCACCTGGACCCGGCGGAGATGCTGGCGGAAATTCTGGCAAGCCTGTGTTCGGCGCCCCGCGATGAACCGGCCGCCGTGGTGCCGCCCCGCATCGATCATCTGCTGGCCTCCATGGCCTGCAAGGCCGCGGTTAAGGCGGGCAACCGGCTTGCTCCGGCAGAGATGTTCGAGCTGCTGCGCCAGATGAAGGATAGTGAGCTGTTTTCTCACTGCCCGCACGGCCGGCCGGTGGTCAAGATTTTTTCAAAACAGGACATCGAGAAATGGTTTCACCGGCTCTGATATGTCTCGCCATGGCTTTATGATTTGCGGCTTGCCTGGGTGTTCTCACCAGGCCAATGTTGCTGCCGGGCATTGGCGGATGCCGTCCGGTATCCTGGCCGGATAATCATTTGTTGATTGCTATTATGCTGATACCCGTTATTATCAATTGTTGGATTGCCAGCATGGTGTTGCCTTTTTGTTCGCCTCTTGGGGTTCAGAGGGGTTCCGCAGTCCAAAATGGGACAAAAAATAGAGAATAGAGACGTATTTCCCCGCTGCTTTGGTCTGTTGTCATCCCCTCGCAATTATTTTTAAAAATCGCTATCGGTCACCGCCTGCATGGGTGCCTGGTTATGCTTGATTATACTATCAGTAGTGAGGTTGTTTCATGATATCCGTTGTCGACACTACACACTGCAAAACATATCATCTGGGCAACCTGGATCAAATCCCGCAGCTGGAGTTTCTCACAGAGGAACAGAGGTTTGACATTGAAGTGGTTGGTCGTGTGCTTCCTTTCAAGATTAATAATTTTGTCACGGACGAACTGATCCAGTGGGACGACGTTCCGGATGATCCGATTTTTCTGCTTACCTTCCCCCAGCGGGACATGCTTCGTCCGCATCACTACAAACAGATGGCCGCCCTGGTCCGGTCCGGCGCGGACAGATCAATAATAAGGCAGCTGGCCGACCGGATCCGTCTGGAACTGAATCCCCACCCGGCGGGCCAGCTCAACCTGAATGTCCCGGTTTTTCAAAACGAGCTGTTTCGCGGCATGCAGCATAAATATGATCAGACAGTCTTGTTTTTTCCCAGCCAGGGACAGACCTGTTATGCCTATTGTTCATTTTGCTTCCGCTGGCCGCAGTTCAGCGGTATGTCGACATTCAAATTCGCCAGCAGTGAGATTGACCTTCTCATCGCCTATCTGCGGGAGCATCCGGAAGTCACCGACGTCCTTTTTACCGGCGGCGATCCTTTGACCATGTCGGCGAATTTGCTTTCTTATTACCTGGAATCATTGATTCAGGCAGATATTCCCACCTTGCGGAGAATTCGTATCGGCACTAAGACGTTATCGTACTGGCCCTTCAAGTTTTTAACCGACAGGGATGCGGATGAGGTGCTGGCGGTGTTCAGGAGGATAACCGAAGCCGGTAAACATCTCGCTGTCATGGCGCACTTCAATCATCCGCGGGAATTAGAACCGCAGGCGGTCAAGGATGCCATCCAGCGGGTCAGAGAAACCGGCGCGGAAATCAGGACGCAATCGCCGCTCCTGGGACGTGTTAACGATCAACCTGGAATCTGGGCGGACCTGTGGAATGAACAGGTGGATCTCGGTTGTGTTCCTTATTATATGTTCATCGCCCGTAATACCGGGGCGCAAGATTATTTCTCCGTCCCCCTGATAAAGGCCTGGGAAATTTATCAGTCAGCTTCCCGGCAGGTGAGCGGTCTGTGCCGGACCGCCCGCGGGCCGAGCATGTCAACAAAATCTGGCAAGATCCAGGTGATGGGTCCGTGCGAGGTCGCCGGCGAAAAAGTTATTGCCCTGCGTTTTTTGCAGGCCCGCAATCCGGACTGGGTACACCGGCCATTTTTCGCGGAATATAACGATCAGGCCGTGTGGCTGAACGAACTCAAACCGGCTTTCGGCAAGGACCGGTTCTTTTTTGAAGATGAATTGGACCGGATTTACCATGAGAATCTTGGCAGAGGGACTGTCGATAATTTTGAGTAGTAGGTTATGCCGATGAACAGTAACCACGCCCCTCCCCGCCGCTCGTTCGCCCACCTCTGCTCAGGCGCCATGCCAAACTGAATCTGTGATGGCTTGAGTGACACTCCATGCAATATGTGGAATTGTCCATTCTTCCTTCTTCTCGTTTTGTATCATAAGCGCTTGACAACGGAGATCGGTTTGGGCATGTTCAGCATCCAACGGTAAAAATCTGGCAAAATCAGCCTGTCTTATTGATCACAGGAACACAGAGAAAGAACGACCATGAGCACAACAACCCGACGCCCGCCCATTCCCATTTCCGTCCCCGTCACCTATGGAGATTGTTTTAAACACTACACCTATGACCAGGACAAGGTCTGCACTCCCGAGGAGACCGTAGCCAAGTTCAAGCAGAAACTGGCCGAGGTCAAGCTTGATATTCTGACCGATGTACGGCGGGTCGACACCGGCCGGCTGGATATCCCGGTTTACTTCAGTATTTGCGGCAAGGAAGCCTTCGAGGTCATCCGCAACAAGAAGCAGATGGGCAAGGGCTGCACCCCGGCCCAGTCCCAGGCCAGCGCCTGTATGGAACTGGTTGAGCGCTTCAGCTTTTTCAGCTTCAAGCAAAACCCGGCCAACTTCATCCTGGCTACCTATTCTGAACTCAAGGCCGAGGGACTGCCCCTGCTGTCTCTCAAATACCTGCTCCAGTCGGTACATGATGAAAATACTTCAGAGGAAACTTTAGCCGAGCTGCTCGCTGATATTCCCATCCGGTGGGCCTGGGCCACCAACCTCAACCGGGGCGAGATGGTCCTGGTTCCCTATTCCTGGTTCTATGCAATCAATGAGTTCAACGGTCCTTCCGCCGGCAATACCTATGAAGAGGCGATTTTGCAGGGGCTCTGTGAGATCGTCGAGCGCCACGTCTGCGCAATGGTGACCCGCGAGCGGATCAAGGCCCCGCTGATCGATCCCGATTCCATCACCGATCCGGTGGCCGTCGAGCTGCTGCAGAAATTCACCCGCCACGGGATTAAGATTTATCTCAACGACTTCACCCTGGACACCGGCATTCCTACGGTCGGGGCCATTGCCATCGACCCCTCCACCTTTCCGGAGACCAGCGAGATCGTCTATACCGCCGGTACCACCCCGGAACCCAACAAGGCCCTGATCCGGGCTCTGACCGAAGTGGCCCAGTTGGCCGGGGATTTCCATACCAAGGCCAACTATGAGGCCAGCGGTCTGCCCAAGCCCCTGTCCCTGGATGAGGTGGATTACATTGTCAACCCTGGCCGGACCGTAAAGTTAAGCGACCTGCCAGATCTTGGCGACAACAATATGAAGGTGGAGATTGAACGCTGCCTGGCGGCCCTGGCCAAGCTGGATATGGAGGTGATGATCATCGACGTGCATCATAAGGATTTGCGGATTCCCGCGATCTACACCATCGTGCCCGGCGCCCATTTTCGGGAGCGCTCCATGAGCAAGAATGCCGGGTTGTTCGCCGCCAAGCTGGCCCATGAGCAGATCAGCGATCCGGAAGCCCAGATCGAGCAGCTCAAAAAAATGAGCGCGATCCTGCCCCGGGCCTATTTCATCGAGTTTTACCTGGGCAAGAAAAAGGCGGCTTCAAATCGCTTCCAGGAGGCCATGGCCCACTTCAACCGGGCCCTGGAACTGAAGCCCGAGGCCGAGGATATTCCCTACATTTATTCATTCATGGGGGAGTGCCTGAAGGACATGGGCGAGTACCAGGAGGCGATCAGGGTCCTGCGCCTGGGTATCGAACAGGATGAGGCCCGGCCGGACCTGCACAACCTGCTGGGATTTTGCCATTACAAGCTGGGTGACTACGAAACCGCCGTCACCCACTTTTCCCGCAGTATTGAGTTGGAGCCAGGCTCGGCCATTGATTTCGCCAACCTGGGGGTCAACCTGCGCAAGCTCAACCGTAATGACGAGGCGGTCTACAACCTCAGGATCGCTCTGATCATGGACCCTTACCTGGAACTCGCCCGCACCCACCTGGATGAGCTGTTTGCCGAGCACAACCAAACCGCTGAGAAAATGTCCCATTGCATCATATCTTGTTGACGCGATCGGTGCTCAGGCGCTGCTATATTCGCGCTGGTTTTTTGCCCGAATTCGTGACGGCTTGAGGTGATATTCCAGGCAATATGTGGAACATATGGCATTATTTGCCGGACAAACGTATTCCCTTTACCGCGCCGTCCTGCTGGGGCGTCCGATAACGGCGCATCTGCTGCGTTCTCGAACGTTCACGAATTCAGATTGTTATTTTAAGTATTGATTTGGATAAAGGATTGTAGCTATGATTTTGCAGATTGAAGAAAAAATTCTGAGCGCCATGCTGAGTCACGGCCGGCGGGAGGAGCCCAACGAGGCCTGCGGCTACCTTGCCGCCAGGGACGGGGTGGTGGGGCATCATTTCGAGTTGACCAACATAGATGCCGCCCCAGAGCACTACACCATGGATCCGGAGGAACAACTTGCCGTCATCCGCCGGATACGGGCAGAGGGTTTGCAGGTGGCGGCGGTGTACCACACCCATCCCGAAACCCCGGCCCGGCCTTCTGTTGAGGACATTCGCCTGGCCCATGCCCCGGGTATGGTTTATGTTATCGTCAGCCTGATGGCGGGAGTGGCCCCGGTCCGGGCCTTTAAAATCAATCGGGGCGAGGTCGCCGAGGTGCCTCTGCACGTGCTGGCCGCCCGATAATTATTACCTGAGCGTTCGAGAACGCAGCAGATGCGCCGTTATCGAACGCCCCAGCAGGGCGGCGCGGTGAAGACCGAAAAATGTGCTTATTCGGCAATAATGCAACAAATTCCACATATTGCCTGGAATATCACCTCAAGCCGTCACGGATTCAGGCATTATTTATTGTAACCGCACGTCCGGTTCGACGAGGTGTGGGGCTGAGGATGGGGAATCTTCTGCTATGTAGTAGCCGTGTGCGGCGAGGCATAGCCGCCGCCGGGAATCACTTTCATCAGCACTCTACTCCACAACTGTTAAAGTCCTACCTCGGCCAGTTGGTCGACAACTCCTTGTTGCTCTGTTGACAGTTCCTGCGGAATCCGGATCGAAATCTTGACCAGCATATCGCCCCGCTTGCCGATTGGGCCGACGGGCAGACCCTGGCCTTTGATCCGGAGCTTGGCATCATGCTGGATACCGGCCGGCACCCTGATCTTGAATCGCTTGCCATCGAGACCGGTGACTTCCAGCTCCGTACCCAGGCAGGCCTCGCTGAAGGGAATACGCTTCTCGGTGGTCAGATCGTCTCCCTGCCTGGTGAAAAGCGGATGCGGCTCTATGTTGATTTTCAGGAAAAGATCGCCCGACGCTCCGCCCGAAGGAGAGGGGGCGCCTCTGCCGCTGAGCCGCAGGCGCTTGCCGGATTCAATACCCTTGGGTATCTTGACCGACACGTTCTGGGTTTGGCCGTTGCGCCGCAGGCTGATGGTTTTCTCGGCACCATGCAGCACATCTTCAAGGGTGATGGAAATAGCATATGTATGGTCCTCGCCTCTGGCCGGTTGCGGCCGGCAGTTTCCCCCGCCGCATCCTCCGCCCATGCCGGCGGTCTGGCCGAAAACCGAACTGAACGGATTGGCCCCCGAAGAGGCGCGGAAAGAGGCGCCGGACCCGTCGAAAGACGCCCCGCCGAAACCGAACTGGCGCAGGATGTCGTTGAGATCAAAGCCGCGGAAAATATCTTCCTGGGAATAACGCTTATGAAATCCGCTGGAGCCATAGGTGTCATACTGTTGCCGCTTTTGGGAATCGGACAGGACGGCATAGGCCTCATTTATCTGCTTGAACCTGGCCTCGGCTGCCTTTTCACCATGATTGCGGTCCGGATGATACTTTAGAGCCAGTTTGCGATAGGACTTCTTTATCTCGTCCGCAGTGGCTGTTTTTGCTACCTCTAGAATTTCGTAGTAATCCATCTCTTCTCTAGATCTCTTGTGACATTTTAAAAAGGTACATCTTCCCCGGTGCCGTGCGGGGGCTCGGGCGGGAGGTCCTGGTAATCACCGCCGCCGCCCTGATTGCTGTTATCCGTCGTTCCCCGGGGAGACAGCATCTTCATATCCTTGGCGATGATCTCCGTGGTGTAGCGGTCATTGCCGTTCTGGTCCTGCCATTTCCGCGTTTGCAGCTTGCCCTCGATATAGACCTTTGATCCTTTGGCAAGATACTCGCCACATATTTCAGCAAGCCGTTTCCAGGCAACAATATTATGCCATTCGGTCTGTTCCTGCTGTTGGCCGTCCTTATCCTTCCACCGTTCGGTGGTGGCAATGCGGAAATTGACAACCGGTGTCCCGCTCTGGGTGTAGCGTATTTCAGGGTCAGCGCCAAGATTTCCGATTAAAATAACCTTGTTAATCATCTTTCACCTTTTCTTGAAATTTTTGGGAGTGTGGCTCGTAACAGAACGTATAATAATAATGAATGGAAAAAAATCCAGCCCGCATTTGATTTTTATCGCCCCCGGGGCAGTCTCCCTTGAGGTTGTCTCCCTGTCCTGAATCAGTGAGCGTTCGAGAATGGTGCAGATGCAGATAGCGAGCCTGCGAGACCTTCGAGGCGGCAACGATGTTGATTATCCTGATGTGATATCAACTTTATTGCCAACGCAGCAGCTGCGCCGTTATCGGGCGGACCGCCGGGCGGCGCGGTGCAGAATATAAAATGCATTTATTTGTCAAGAATGCAATAAATTACCATAGGTTGCCTGGAATATCGCCTCAGCCGTCACAGATTCAGGTCTGTGAGAACCTTATTTGGTCTTGTTTTTATTTGATCCCTCTGGTGCTCCGGTTTACCCTGATTTATCGCCACCCGGCTTGACGGCCTGGTCGAGCATGGCCGGCAGGCCGCCGCGTTCAGCCGGTGTAAAGCCGAAGACCGCCCGCCAGACAGCATCATTCTCCATGCAGAAATAAAGGCAGGTCCGGTCCGAGAGATATCTGCTCAGCTCATCGGCAATGAATTTATACATGTCAAGCCGTTGGCTGCGGAAATATCTTGATTTATGGTCAAGGCCGTCAATAAATTCCGCATAGAAAAAACGGGAAGCCGGGAACCTGTCAATGGCGGTGGCCTTGAGGGCCGGAAGAAAACGGAGGGCGCCGAGACTGATCCAGGCGATATCTTCTCCGGCAACAGCGTTGAAGAGCCGGCGGATGGTTTCCCGGTACCCTTCCTGCCAGCCGGCGTGCCGGATGATGGGATCAAAATGAAAGGCCAGCCGGTATCCCCATCCGGCGCAGCGGGCCGCGGCGGCAAGACGTTCATCAAGGCTTGCCGTCCGGATTTCCTCGCCCGCCATGATCGCGGGACTGTTCAGTGACCAGGCGACAACGGTCCTGCCCCCATGCTCAAGGCCGGCCAGGTTATCGATAACCGCACTCTTGGTTTTCAACTCCAGCACCGCATTTTTCCGCCGGCTGATGAAGTGAACGAGATGGCGGCTGAGCCCTGTCAAGCGGTCCAGGGCCAGGCTGTCGGTAAACTCGCCGGTACCGATTCTGAAAAAACGGTCGGGCTCCGCCGTCAGTGCCTCGTCAAGCTCTCTGAACAGGTCGTCGATGTTGACAAAAAAACTCAGCCACGGGTTGTTGAGATAGGCCTGCAGAATGCAGTACACACAGTCCATGGGACAGTTCATGCCGATATTCAGCACCTGGTAATCACAACAGCGATACTCGCGCGTGCCCGGGCAGGGTTTAAAAAAACGGCCCCGGTTGCGACAGAGCAGCAGGTGATGTTTGCCCCTGGTCAGGTTCTCCGGATAGACACCGTCGATGACCGGACTCTGCCGCTCTTCGACAATGGCCACCGGCAGGTTGCTGCGTTTGATAATCTCACGGGCGTAGGGGAGATCACGACACTGCTCTTCAACATAGAGCCGGGTTATATAGCGCGACGGGTCACCGTACGACACGGAACATCCTCCAAACAGGCGGAACAGCGGAACCGGCGGCTCCCAGTTGGATAACGCCTTGAATTGACAATAAAACTGGACATGAATCAGTTGTGATAGTTTCGGCCGGCATTGATCATGCAGCCGCGGTACAGCTGTTCCAGCAGAACAAGGCGACTCATCTCGTGGGTAAAAGTCAGACGGGAAAGGGAAAGAACCAGGTCGGCCTGTTGCCGGACCTGTTCATGGAGCCCGAGATGCCCGCCGAGCAGGAAATTGACGGTTTGCACGCCCCGGTCTTCCCAGGCGGAAAAGAGGGCCGCCAGTTCCTCGGAGGTGAAATCCCGCCCTCCCGGATCAAGGGCCACTTTCAACGCCTGCCCCTGGCAGCGCTCAAGCAGCAGGTCGGCGTCACGTCGTTTAACGACGTCGGCCGGGGAATTCCGGTTGTGCTTTTCCTTGAGCACCACAATCTCGGTTTGCACGAAGCGCCTCAGCCTCCCGGCATAATCCTGAATCCCCTGGTCGAGATAGCGTTCCCTGGTTTTACCCAGAAAGAGAAAAACGAATTTCATGGGATCAAAAGATCATTTTTGCCTGCTCTTCAAGCAGTTGTTGCAAGATCGAGCAGAACTCATCGTAACCGAGTTCCTGGTTTAGTCCCGGGCACGACTGGCGAATGGTTGCCAGATTATGCTTGTCCGTCAGGATACTCGGGTGCAGGGGCCACTGTCCGCAGCGCCACGGCCGACCGTCGTGAACGGTGCAGCCTTCCCTTTCATCGTAAAAAATGCAGTGCCCGTCCACAATCCGCATCTGCACCACCGAACCGGTAACCCGCCAGTACTTTTCCCGCACAACTTCCCTTGGCATGCCGAGCCGGTCAATCATGCGTTGCTGGTCGTCCTGGTCCAGAGACACCGTGGTTTCACCCTGGCAGCAATAACCGCACCTGGCGCAGACGAAAATATCCGCCAACCGGTAATTTTTTCGTTGCTTACCATTGGTCATAACAGTTTATCCTGCACAAAAAAACGTACAGCCCCCTAAGTCCTGAGGCTTGTACGCCGTTTTTGTCTGTAATCCGGGAGGCGGAGTAATCCGCCTGAGGGCATGGATGGAATCCTCAGGCGTTACCGATCACATCCCCGAAGATGGAGATGTCAACGCCAAAACTACCCGCAGCCCGTTTCCATTTAAACTCGTCCGGGGTGTTAAAGAGGATATCAAAATCACCGGGCACGGTAAGCCAGCTGTTATCCATCAGTTCCGTCTCCAACTGGCCCATCCCCCAGCCCGCATAGCCGAGCATGAAGAGAAAATGCTCCGGCCCTCTGCCCTGCGAAATATCCCGAAGAAGCCGGATGTCCCGCGACAGGGAAATGTTTGAGGTTATATTCAGGGCATAGGAGGAGAGAGATCCGGAACCAAACAGGATAAATCCGGCATCCATCTCCACCGGCCCGCCCATGTAAACCGGCAGCAAGGGCACGTCGGCCACGGGAATGTCGGTCCCGCGCAGCACGTCGCGCAAGGTAATCATCGGATTCGGATTATTGATTACCAGTCCCATCGCCCCTTCTTCAGTGTGGGCGCAAAGATAAATAACCTGCTCCTGAAAACGCGGGTCAGGCATATGCGTTGTTGAAATAAGAAAATGACCCTTGAGACTTTCCATGATGCGACACTCCGCTTGTCTGCCGACAGGTCAACCAGTGCTTCACCTAGTTTAATATTATCACCGCGGAACAGCCCCAGTCAAGGCCGATCTTGGCCGGCTGCATTATTGGCGGGCAGCACCAGCCCTTGAATCAGGACATCGTCACCCAGGTGGAGCAGAGCAATATCTGTCAAACGAAGGCCGCCGTTTTCATCGTTTATTGCCAGGTCGCCGACAAGAGGCGTTCCCGGCCGGCCGATGAAAAACGGGGCGACAAAGAGGTACACCTGGTCCACCAAACCCTGCCGCAGCATGGAACCATGCACGGTTGCGCCGCCCTCGACCAGCACCGAGGTGATATCCGCCCGGCCCAGGGAGCGCAAGACCTCTTCTAAATCGAGGCGGCCGCGCTCGTCCCGGTCGACCCGCCGGATAACAGCCCCGGCCCCTGCCAACTGTTTCTCCCGCTCCGCCGGGGCGTCCGTCCCGCAGAAAACCCAGGTGGCGGCGTCACTCTGCTGCCGCAGCATGGCGGCCTGGGGCGCGAGGCGCAAGGTTGTGTCCAGGATGACGCGGAGAGGGTCTCTGCCCGCGCCGTTCGGCAGGCGGGTCGTTAACGAGGGATCGTCAATCAGGGCGGTGTCCACGCCGATCAGGATGGCGTCCAGGGTGTCTCGCAGCCGGTGGGTAAAGAGCCGGGACTGCTCGCCGGTAAGCTGTCCGCCCCGGCCTCTTTTAAAGGTGATCTTGCCGTCCAGGCTCATCCCCGCTTTCATCACCACCCATGGCAGACCGGTGGCGGCGTGTTTGAGAAATCCCCTGTTCAAGGCGCGGCATTGTTCTTCAAGCACCCCGGTTTCCACCTCGATGCCCTGGGCAGCCAGGAAGGAGCCGCCGCCGCCGGCGACCGCCGGGTTGGGGTCGCGCATCCCCACGACGACCCTGGAAATTCCGGCAGCCAGCACCGCCAGGGTACAGGGCGGGGTGCGGCCGCTATGGTTACAGGGTTCAAGGGTAACGTACATGGTCGCCCCGCGGGCGGCGGCACCGGCGGCGGCAATGGCGTTCACTTCGGCATGCGGGGTCCCGGCCTTGCGGTGGTAACCGCGCCCGACAACGGTGTCATCGCGGACAATGACCGCGCCGACGCAGGGGTTGGGAGACGTTCTTCCCTGTCCCTTCCCGGCCTCCTGCAAGGCAAGACGCATGTAGCGATGGTCATGTGGATTCATTGTCGAAACGTGTCAATCCGCGGAAAAATCAGGATGCGGGGTTGTCCTTGTCGACCAGAAAAATCTTGAGTTCATCCATGAACTCATTGACGTCCTTGAACTGACGATAAACGGAAGCAAAACGAACATAGGCGACGACATCAAGCTCGGGCAGGGCCTCCATCACCCATTCACCAACACGGCTGGTCGGGATCTCCTTGCCCCCGGTATCCTGCAGGCGTCCCTCGATAACATCAACAAAGCGGTCGATATCGGTTATACTGACCGGCCGCTTCTCGCAGGCCTTCTCAATCCCCGCCACAATCTTCCCCCGGTCCCAGGGCTCCCGGCGGCCATCCTTTTTAACCAGCATGGGCAGCATCACCTCGATGCGCTCATAGGTGGTAAAACGCTGTTCACAATGATTACACGCCCGGCGGCGGCGGGTGATGGTACTGTCCTTGTTCAGACGCGAGTCAATGACTTTGTTATTCAGGTGACCGCAATATGGGCATTTCATTAAAAACTCCAGGCCCTGGAAAATATGGGGCGAGTGTCATGTCAAGTGACGAATAACGCAAGATTACGAAGCAATTTGGCGCTCCGCCAAGGCACGGCGGCAGGTGCATGGCAATGCTTACGTAACCAAAGCCGTAACACGGCCGGAACGCCCAAGGTGCGTCGGTCGGTGCTTGACCGGACTCTAATAATCAGTCCTCTTGAACTCGGGGTAGAGAGGCAGTGTGTCGCAGAGCGCCCGGACTTCCTGGCGGACCTGAACGATTGTTGCCATGTCCCGGCGGGTGACGACCCTGTTGATCCAATCGGCGATCTTGACCATTCCCTGTTCCTTCAAGCCCCGGGTCGTGACCGACGGCGTCCCGATCCTGATCCCCCCGGTGACGAAGCGGGACTCGGTATCAAAAGGAATGGCGTTCTTATTGACGGTGAGTCCGGCGTCCTCGAGCAGCGCTTCAGCCTCTTTACCGGTTATTTCCTTGTTTTTAAGGTCGACCAGCATCAGGTGATTATCCGTGCCGCCGGAAACGATACGGAAGCCATGCTCAATCAACCGGCCGGCCAGGGCTCCGGCATTCATGACGACCTGCTGCTGATAGTTGCGGAAATCCCGGCCCATGGCCTCTTTAAAGCCAACGGCCTTGGCCGCGATAACATGCACCAGCGGCCCGCCCTGGATGCCCGGGAAAATATTGGAATCAAGAATTTTTCCGTATTTCCCCCGGGCCAGGATCAGGCCGCCGCGTGGTCCTCTCAGGGTCTTATGGGTCGTCGAGGTCACAAAATCGGCATAAGGAACCGGCGAAGGATGAACACCGGCCGCAATCAATCCGGCGATATGGGCCATATCCACCATTAAATAGGCGCCGACCCGGTCGGCGATATGGCGGAACGCCGCAAAATCAATGGTCCGCGGGTAGGCGCTGGCCCCGGCCACGATCATCTTCGGGCGATTTTCAAGGGCAATCCGCTCCACCTCTTCCATGTTGATTATCTCGGTTTCCCGATCCACCCCGTACGAGACGAAGTCATACAGCTTACCGGAAAAGCTGACCGAGCTTCCATGGGTGAGATGGCCGCCATGGGCCAGGTCCATACCGAGTACCTTGTCACCGGGCTTCAGGACTGCAAAGTAAACCGCCATATTGGCCTGACTGCCGGAATGCGGCTGGACATTGGCATACTCGGCGGCAAAGATTTCCCGCGCCCTGTCGATGGCGAGGGATTCCACCTCGTCCGCATATTCACAGCCGCCATAGTAGCGGCGATGTGGATAGCCCTCGGCATATTTGTTGGTAAAAACCGATCCCTGGGCCTCGAGCACGGCCTGAGAAACAATGTTTTCAGAAGCGATCAGCTCCAGTTGATTGGTCTGACGCTCTAATTCATACTGGGTGAGACGATAGATATCTAAATCCGTCTGTTCCAAGGTTGCCATTATCAAGGACCCTTCCGCTTATCTTTGACTTTCCCTCCCCGGGTGCGGCGGATCGGGAAGAAACAGGATTAAAAAAACCGACAATACCCGGTATACAAGGATGCCGGCCACTATGCAAATTTACCGAAAAAAATGTCGCGGCAGGGAGATCAACTCAACTTGTCGAGACGGCGCTGATGCCGGCCGCCGGCGAATTCGGTTTGCACCCAGACCTTTACTATGTCCAGGGCCAGCTCCGGCCCCACAACCCGGCCTCCGAGACACAACACATTGGCGTTGTTATGTTCGCGGCTCTTGCCGGCAGAGTACGATTCATGGCAGAGGGCCGCCCTGATATCCCGGTAGCGGTTGGCGGCAATGGACATGCCGAGGCCGGTCCCGCAGATGAGGATGCCGCGGTCACAGTGGCCGGAACGAACCAGTTCGCAGACTTTGGCGGCAAAATCAGGATAGTCGACGGCCTCCGTGGACAGGCATCCTTCGTTCACCACTTCATGCCCCATGGTGCGCAGAGCCTCCATAATGAACTGCTTTAATTCAAAGCCGCCATGATCACTGCCGATTGCGATTTTCACAAGTATCCTCCTGTCCCCGGGATTTTATTTAATCCGTGAACTGTCTCATAATGATGACCGCATTGGTGCCGCCAAAGCCGAAAGAATTCGACATGGCTACTCCGACCTGCCGTTCCCGGGCACAATTCGGTACATAATCAAGATCGCAGGCGGCATCCGGATGGTCGAGATTCATCGTTGGCGGGATAAGACCGTGATGAATGGTCAGGGCGGTAAAGGCCGCTTCAAGGCCGCCGGAACCGCCAAGCAGGTGGCCGGTCATTGATTTTGTCGAGCTGATGCAGAGTTTCGCGGCATGAGCACCGAAGACGGTTTTAATGGCCAGCGTCTCGCAGCGGTCATTGAGGGGCGTCGAGGTACCGTGGGCGTTGATATAGTCTATCTCTTCCGCGGCCATGCCGGCGTCTCTCAAGGCCATGGCCATGCAGCGGGCCGCCCCTTCACCGTTTTCCGGGGGCGCGGCAATGTGATAGGCATCACTGGACAGTCCGTAGCCGACGATCTCGGCGTAGATCCTGGCGCCCCTGGACCTGGCATGCTCGAGTTCTTCCAGGATAAGCATGCCCGAACCTTCGGCTATGGCAAAACCGTCCCGGTCCCGGTCAAAAGGGCGTGAGGCGGTGGCAGGAGAGTCATTACGGACAGACAGGGCCTTCATCGAGCTGAATCCGCCGACGGCGAGGGGGCAGATCACCGATTCCGTCCCGCCGGAGATGACGACATCACAGTCGCCATGCACAATGTGCCGGAAGGCCTCACCGACCGCGTGGGTTCCGGCGGCGCAGGCCGTAGACAGGGCGAGGTTCGGGCCCTTGGCGTTAAAGCGCATGGAGATATGGCCGGAAGGCATGTTGGGAATAACGCGCGGAATGAAAAAGGGAGTAATCCGTCGCGGCCCCTTTTCCAAGTATACCCCGTGATACTCCTCAATCGTCGGCATCCCGCCCATCCCGCAGCCGGTAATGACGCCCCGGCGCGGGGCCTCCTCATCATCGATGGCCAGGCCGCTGTCCTGCACGGCCATATCGGCAGCAGCGATGGCGAACTGAACAAAGAGATCCAGGTTCCGGGCCTGCTTCTTTTCAAAATAGACCCCGGCATCAAAATCCTTGACTTCACCGGCAACCTGTGAGGCAAAAGCAGAGGCGTCAAACCTGGTAATCCGGCCGATACCGGACCGGCCGTTTACGAGCCCTTCCCATGTTTTCTCTGTACCGGTCCCCAGGGGGGAGACCAGACCGATACCGGTTACTACGACACGTCGTTTCACAGCACTCGTACTCAATTATTTTTGCAGGTTATTGATGAAGTCGATGGCGTCCTGGACCTTGGTAATCTTCTCGGCTTGCTCATCCGGAATCTCCACGTCGAATTCCTCTTCCATGGCCATAATCAATTCAACCAGATCCAGGGAATCAGCACCCAGATCGTCGACAAATGAAGCAGCGGATACAACTTTATCCTTGTCCACACTGAGCTGTTCTACAATGATATCAACCATCTTGCTCTCAACCGACATTGTTTTTTCTCCTCTTCGAAAAGTAATGAAGTAACGTGTTCTTCTTTTTTAGTTTTCAGGGGTCGATTCACCCCTGAAAAGGATTATTTTACAATAAAATACAACAGGCAGTCACTATTTATTTGTTCATTCCCTTCATTTTTTGTAACTGCTTACTTTGCAAGTTTTCAATAAGTACAGGTAATTGCATCAATTAAACCCTGAATCCGTGACGGCTTGCGGTGATATTCCCCGTCAGTTGCCCATATACATGCCGCCGTTGACATGCAGGGTCTGACCGGTCATGTAATTGCAGTCGGCAGAGGCGAGAAAGGCCACCGCCGCCGCCACATCTTCGGGTTGGCCGAGGGTGCCGAGGGGAATCTGGAGCTTGATCGCCTCCTGGATTTCCTCGGGCAGGCCACTTGTCATATCGGTCACGATATAACCGGGAGCCACACAGTTGACCGTCACGTTGCGGGCAGCGAGTTCGCGGGCCATGGACTTGGTCAGACCTACCAGGCCGGCCTTGGCTGCACCGTAGTTCACCTGGCCGGCATTGCCGAGAAAACCGATGACCGAGGTCATGTTGATGATCCTGCCCCAGCGTTTTTTCATCATGCCGCGCATGACGGCCTTGCTGCACAGGAATGCCCCTTTCAGGTTCGTGTCCAGCACCTGGTCCCAGTCGTCATCCCGCATGCGGGCCATGAGGCCGTCCCGGGTAATACCGGCATTGTTGACCAGGATATCAATCGCCCCCCGGCCGGTGGTAATGGTCTTGACGGCCGTGGCGACAGCCGTGGCGTCGGCAACGTCGAATTGGCTGATAAAGGCGGTACCGCCCGCGGCCTCAACGGCCGCCAGTGTCTCTTCCGCCGCCCCCGGCTGGCTGACATAGTTGATGCCGACGCTGGCTCCCATCGAGGCCAGACGCAGGCAGACCGCCCGGCCGATTCCCCGGCTGCCGCCGGTTACCAGGGCTATTTTTCCGGCAAGTGTCATCGGCCGCGGCCCTCCTTGATTCGGGTTGTCAGCAGGGGGACGATATCGAAAAGATCACCGACCAGGCTGTATGTCGCTATGTCAAAAATCGGCGCGTTTTCGTCACGGTTGATGGCCACGATGGTCTCGGCCGACTGCATCCCGACAAGGTGCTGAATCGCCCCGGATATACCGCAGGCGATGTACAGTTTCGGACACACCGTCTTGCCGGTCTGGCCCACCTGGTGCGGATAGGAGATCCAGCCGGAATCAACGGCGGCCCGGGACGCGGCAACCGCACCACCGAGCTCGGCGGCCAGCGCCCGGATCAGCTCAAACCCCTTTTCATTTTCCAGGCCGCGGCCGCCGGCAACAAGGATCTCCATCTCCTGAATATTGACCTGGTCCTGTTCGCTCTGAACGCTGCCAAGGACTTCAACCTTTGAACTGAGCACCCCGGCGGCGGGGACGACCCTTATGACCTCCCCCTGCCGGCCGGGGTCCGGCTCCGCTGGAACCATGACCTTGGGCCGGACCGTGGCCATCTGCGGCCGGGAACGGGGACAGACGATGGTGGCCATGACATTGCCGCCAAAGGCGGGCCGGGTCTGCAGCAGCATGCCATCCTCCTCCCGGATGGCGAGCCCCGTACAGTCGGCGGTCAGGCCGGCCCCGAGGACCGTGGCCACCTGTGGAATAACCGAGCGACCGATGGCCGTAGCGCCGGCCAGGACAACCTCGGGCTTATGCTCGCGGATGAGTTCAACCAGGATCCGGCCGTAGACATCCTCCCGGTAATCCTCGAGAAAAGGATTGTCCACCAGGAAGACTTTATCCGCGCCGGCGGCGATCAGCAGCCCGGCCTGGTCTTCGATCCCCGAGCCCAGGAAAACCGCACCGAGAGGAACACCCCGCTGATCGGCCAGCTGGCGGCCGATGCCGAGCAGTTCATAGGCGACAGGGGCCACCCGGCCGTGACGGTATTCGGCAAAGACCCAGATCCCCGACCACTCTTCCAGGTCGGCCTGGGCCTTTTTTTCAGCCTCTTCAATGTGCAGGGCGTCAACCTCGCAGGTCTCGACGCAGCCGCCGCAAAGGGTACAGCCGGCAGCCACGACAGCGCAGCCGTCAACGACGGCAATGGCGCCAAAGGGACAGTTTTCCTCACAGACGCCACAGCCGATACACTTCTCACAGTCTACAATCAACATCACCTGCACTCCGTTTCAATTCAATACATGGCAACGGTTTGCTCGTATCTGAACAGTTACCGATATATGGAGAAGGAAACCTTACCTTATTTTCTATTTTTTTTGTTGGGTATTCTTTTTATCCTGAATCCGTGAGCGTTCGAGAACGGTACAGATGCAGATAGCGAGCCTGCGAGACCTTCGAGGCGGCAACGATGTTGATTATCCTGATGTGATATCAACTTTGTTGCCAACGCAGCAGATGTGCCGTTCTCGGGCGCCCCGCAGGGCGGCGCGGTGAAGAGTATAAAATGCATTTATTCGTCATATAATGCAATAAATTCCATATATTGCATGGAACATCACCTCAAGCCGTCACGGATTCAGGTTTATAAGTAGGGCTTCAGCTGCTCGACAAGCTGGCTGACCTGCTCTGCAATCGTGCCGGAGAACATGGTCCGGTTACCGCGCGGCGGTGGAGAAAAAACATTGACGACCTGGGTCGGCGAGCCGGCAAGGCCGACAAACTGCTTTTCGGCACCGATATCGGCAGCGGTCAGGGCCTCTATCTTGGCCTTTTTCGCCTTCATTTTGCCTTTCAGCGACGGGACCCGCGGTTCGTTAATGTCTTTGACCACGGTCAGCAGGGCCGGCAGAGGCAGCCGGAGAATATCATAGCCGTCATCCATCATGCGCTCCACCTGGATGGAATCGGCGGTGACCTCTCTTGTCTTCTGAACACAGGTCACATAGGGCAGGTTGAGCCGACTGGCAAGACCGGGGCCGACCTGCGCCGTATCCCCGTCGATGGCCTGCTTACCGCACAGAATAAGGTCAAAACCGCCCAGGGTTTCAACCGCCCGGGCCAGGGTATAGGACGTCGCCCAGGTATCGGCGCCGGCAAAGGCCCGGTCGGAGATCAGGACACCGTTGTCCGCGCCGCAGGCCAGGGCCTCCCGGAGCACCATCTCCGCCTGGGGCGGCCCCATGGACAGGGCCGTCACCGTGCCGCCGTGTTCTTCCTTCAGGCGGACCGCCTCTTCCAGGGCATGCCGGTCGAAAGGGTTCATGATGGACTCGACGCCTTCACGGGCCAGGGTATTGGTTTCCGGATCAAGACGGATATCCTTGGTGTCCGGGACCTGTTTGATGCAAACGAGAATGTCCATGATTATCCACTCATCACTTTTCAAGGGAGGTTACGGGACTCCCTAAGCATATTCTTTGTTCAGCTCCTGGCCGATGACATTGCGCTGAATCTGATTGGTTCCCTCGTAGATCTGCAGGATCTTGGCATCGCGCATCATCTTTTCGACCGGATACTCTTTCATGTAACCGTAGCCGCCGAGAACCTGCACCGCGTCGACGGTCACTTTCATGGCCATATCCGTGGCAAAGACCTTGCACATGGAAGATGCCTTGCTCATGTTCTTCGGGTTGTTGTCGATATGACGGGCCGCCGCGTAGACAATGGCCCGGGCCGCCTCGATCTGAATAGCCATGTCGGCCAGGATATGCAGAATGGCCTGGAACGAGATAATGGGCCGGCCGAACTGCACCCTCTGTTTGGCATAGGGAACAGCCTCGTCAAGGGCGGCCTGCCCGAGTCCGACGCCGAGTGCGGCAATACCCGGCCGTGAGACATCAAGGGTTTTCATGACTGTGATAAAGCCGGTCCCCCGGCGGCCGACCAGACGGTTTTTCGGTATCCGGCAATCCTTCATGATCAGTTCCCGGGTTGCCGACGAGCGGATCCCCATCTTGTTTTCCTTCTTGCCATAGGAAAAACCGGGGTCGCCGTCCTCGACCACGAAGATGGATGCCCCGCGGGCCCCCTTGGAGGGGTCCGTGAGGGCGACGATTGAGTAGATCTGGGCCTCGCCGCCATTGGTGATCCACTGCTTGGTGCCGTTCAGCACCCACTCGTCACCGTCCAGAACCGCAGTGGTCTGGATTCCCGAGGCATCGCTGCCCGCGTTCGATTCGGTCAGGCCGAAGGCCGCCCATTTCGTGCCGGCGGCGATGTCGGGCAGATATTTTTCCTTCAACTCTTCACTGCCGGCGATGAGCACGGGAAATATGCCGAGGGTGCTGGCCGCAAAGCTGGTCGCCACGCCGACGCAGCCGCGCGCCAACTCTTCCAGTGCCAGCACGATCTCAAAGCAGCCGCCACCCAGGCCGCCGAATTCCTCGGGCACAATGATGCTGAACAGATCGGCCTTGGCCATGTCCTGGAGAATCGAGGTGGGAAACTCGTTTTTCTCGTCCAGTTCGGCCCGTTGGGGAATAATCTTCTCTTCCGTAATCCCGCGCGCCGTCTCAACGATCATCTGCTGTTCTTCGGTCAAAAAATAATCCACGTTTCCTCCTCGTTACCAACGCATAAGCAGGGAGCCCCAGGTAAATCCCCCGCCAAAAGCACAGAACAAAACCAAATCACCCCGCTGGATCAAACCCTGACGATTCGCCTCATCCAGGGCAATGGGAATGCTGGCAGCAGATGTATTACCATATTTATTCACGTTAATGTAGACCTTTTCCTCAGGGACGCCCAGGCGTTCCATGAGTTTGTGTATAATGCGGATATTGGCCTGATGGGGAATCATCAGGCCGATATCCTTGGCGGTCATGCCGTTGCGCTGCAAAAGAGCCGTAACCGACTCTTCCATGGCCCGCACGGCGAACTTGAAGACATCGCGGCCGGTCATCCTGATGTAACCATGGTCATCGCCCTGCTGAACCAGGTCCGGATTCAAGTTTCTGGGGCTGTGCATATAGAGCAGTTCCCAGAGGTTGCCGTCCGTAAAAAGCCGGGAATCGATGATGCCGCCAGCGTGCTCGCGGCCCGACAGTACGCACGCTCCCGCACCGTCGCCGAAGAGAATACAGGTATTGCGGTCCTGCCAGTTGACCCGGGCCGACAGCGTCTCGGAGCCGATGACCAGGATATTCATGTCCGGCTTGTTCAAAACATACTTATCGGCCATGTCCAGGGCAAAGAGGTAGCCGGAGCAGGCCGCATTCAGGTCATAGGCAAAGGCGTGCTGCGCGCCGATCTCCGCCTGAACAAAACAGGCGCAGGACGGCATCGTCATGTGCGGGGTCATGGTGGCGACCACGATGAGATCGATCTCGCCGGCCTCAAGCCCGGCCATTTCCAGGGCTCTGCGGGCCGCGCCAGCGGCCAGACGGTAGTTTTCTTCTCCCTTGCCGGCTATCCGCCTGGTCAGGATACCGGTGCGGCTGGTGATCCACTCGTCGGAGGTGTCAACCATCCGCTCCAGATCGGCATTGGTGAGTTCCCTGCGGGGGAGGAAGGAGCCGGTGCCAAGAACAACGGAGCGCTTCATAGTCTGCCGCCGGTGCCGGGCTCAGCTTGAATATTCTTCAAGAGAGATAAGGATGCTTTCATTTAACCGGCTTCGATACATAGTCGCCGCCACCTCTATGGCATTTTTGATGGCAGTGGCATTTGATTTGCCGTGACTGATGATTCCTGTCCCGTTGATACCCAGGAGGGGGGCGCCGCCATACTCGGCGTAATCGACTCTTTTACGAAAACGTTCAAAGGCCCGGCGAATCAGCACATAGCCGATTTTCGCCCTGATCGTCTTCATGATTTCCGTTCTCAACATCAGCATGGCCGCCTCGGCCAGACCTTCACTGACCTTGAGAGAAATGTTGCCGACAAAACCGTCACAGACAATGACATCCACATCACCCTGGTAGATGTCCCGGCCTTCGACATTGCCGATAAAGTTCAAGGAACTGGCGGTCAGCAATTCATGCGTTTCCTTGACCAGGGTATTCCCCTTGCCGGCCTCCTCGCCGATACTGAGCAAACCGATACGGGGGTGTTTGATGTCTAAAAGCTTACGGGAACAGGACGACGCCATGATGGCGAACTGAAACAGATGGAGGGGACGGCAGTCAACATTGGCGCCCACATCCATAATAATAACCGGTCTTTTCAAGGTGGGGAAGAGACTGGCGATACCCGGCCGGGATACGCCTTTGAGGCGGCCGAGTTTTCTGACGGCCGAGGCCAGGGTCGCCCCGGAATTGCCGGCGGAGACAACGGCATCGACCCGGCCGTTACGAGCCAGATCAAAGCCCACCATGATGCTGGACTGTTTTTTCCGGCGGACCGCCTCAACCGGCGACTCGTTCATGGAGATGGCTTCCGGCGCATGCTCGATATGCAGGCGGGCGGCCAGACTGCCAGCAACTCCCGAGACCGCCACCTGCTTTTCAAGAAGCTCACGGGGACCGAGCAGAATGACTTCGAAATCACTATGTTCTCGTATCGCGGAGATTGCGCCGCTGATGGCCAGCTCGGAGCCACGGTCTCCGCCCATGACATCCAGGGCTATGCGCACCATTTGATTCTAACTGATCTCCTCTTCGAGGTGGATCACGGTCCGGTTCTTATACATCCCGCAACCGCCGCAAAGGCGATGTGGCATCTTCGGTTCACCGCATTCCGGGCACTTGGCAACCTGGGGCGGCGTCAGAAAATCATGGGCTCGCCGTTTCCTGGTCCGGGAATAGGAATGCCTTCTTTTAGGTAAAGCCATGAGAGTTCCTCCAGCAACTATCTGAAATCTGTTTCAGAATCACTTTGGTTAGAAATAATATTCATCTGCGCCCGCTAACGGATCAATCATGCCGAACAACGGGGCACAGGCAACAAATCAGCTTTTTTTCAGTTTTTTCAGCACGGCAAACGGAGACCTGTCGTCCTGATCAAGACAATTACACGTTTGAACATTTAAGTCGGCGCCACACCGGGGACAGAGTCCGCGACAGTCCGGCCGGCACAGATGTTTCAGCGGCAGGCTCAGAAAAATCTGCTGCCTGAGAATATCGCCAAGATCAACCGCCGGCTCATCCAGTATAACGGTATCCGGGGTCTCCGGCCCGGCAGCGGTGCCGCCGCTTTCCTGCAGGGGCAGGAGAGACTCTTCGACATACTCGAGAATGAGCCGCATCCTCACATCAACCGGCAAATCGTAAGTTGTTAAACAGCGGTCGCAGACGAACCTGACGCCGGTCCGCAGACGGCCCTCCATGATCACCGTGGAGTCGTTCTCGCGCATCAGTTGCAAACTGGCACGGATGGGAGCACAGCGGCGGATTGCCTTGTCCGGGAACCATGAGTCTTCGGTAATCTCGTAATGGTTGCCGGTCTCGGATATTTCTGCAAACTGGACCTTCAATGGATTCGCCGCCCGTTACCCATGCTCCAAAAACAGCACCGCAAAATATCAAAAAAATATTTAGCTTACACGAAAATCAACCTTGAAGCTATGACAAAATATCAAAAGCCGGGGGAAAAATCGATAAGCCCTGAAAAATTACCTTGCCGAACTCGAACCGGTAAGGCTGTTAATTGAATTTTATCCATCCGCCCGGTCATGGTTCCATACTGGACAGGCCGGCGCGGCGCACAACAGGTGCGGATCTCATGGAGCCGCCTTGCGGGGCAGGTCGATCGGGCACGTCTTGCTCAAGTCATGTTCCAGGGTATCAATTTTATTCTCAAGCAGCTTGATGAGCTCGGAGTACCCGCCTTGCCGGACGATCTCGCGGAACTGTTCCATATAATTCCGCACCAGACTGACCCCTTCGACGATGATATCATAAACCATCCATTGGTTCCCGTTTTCCAGGATCATAATATATGATACGGGGATAGTGACATTTTTTTCCTTGAGGACGGTCTGAACCTCGGCCCGGTTCCCTCTGATGCGCTGTCTCTTGAATTCAACGGTCTGTTTGGAATAATCTTCAATCTTGCCAATATAGGCATGCTCCAGCAGCTTAGTGAACAGGGTGACAAAATGCTCTTTCTGCTGGGGCGAAAGTTTACGCCACTCCCGGCCCAGGACGCGTTTAGACATTTCCTTGAAATCGAAGCGTTCATGGGCGGCAGCCATAACCCTCTGCCGTCTCTTCCGGCAGTTGGCTTTACCCGCCAGGTCCTTATCCGTCAGGATCCCGACAATCTCGTTCACAAACGGCCGCAGCTGCTCCATGGGGTCGGGCCTGGTTTGCGTGGCCGCGCCGGCGACACCGGCGCTGCTCAAGCCAAGATACAGCAGGGAAAGAAAAATCACGGCGATGAAACGTGTCCGGTACATACTTATATCCTCTATACTTAGGGTTTGCTCAAGTCAGACAGGCACTATTCCCACATGTTTTCCGGAGACGTTAAATGCAGGCGTTTTTTTCGTCGATACTGGAAATAGGCGTCGCGTAAAGCCACATAGGGATCGAAGCTCAACTTCTTCAATTCCTCATACTCGCCAAGATGCAGGGAAAGCCTGTTGGTCTCCTTGCCGAAATATACGCCCGCCATAACTCCGAGGTCATTGGTCCAGGGGTAATAATAAGGCGTCATGCCGAAGCCGTCACCAACAACTCCGGCAAAGTCGCGCAGAGTCGAGGGGCCGTACATGGGCACGACCAGATAACAACCATCGCCCACCCCCCAGGTGGCCAGGGTTTCTCCGAGGGTTGCCTCCACCGGCGGAAAGTTGAACTCCCGGGCCGCGACGTCGGCAAAGCCGTATATCCCGCAGGTTGAATTAATCACAAAACGGATCAGCACCGTTCTCGAGTCGGCAAACCGTCCCTGCAGCAGGGTGTTGATAAAGCGAACCGGTTCCAGCAGATTTCTAAAGAAAGTGGAGAAACAGCTGCGGATATCCGAGGGCAGAACATGGCTGTAACCTCGGGCGACCGGCTCCAGGACCCAGGTGTACATCCGGTCGTTGAAGGTAAAAACAACCCGGTTTAACGACTCCAGGGGGTCTGCTGTCTCAACGGAGCCGGGTTGATCCGTATAGAACTCATCGCTGAGAAAATCGGTTCCTCCCTGCCCGGCGATGACGGGAGGTACCGAGCCCAGCAGGATAACCGCCATGACGAGGAAAACAATGGAATGGAAAAAAAAACGACTGGATATAATCATGAAAAACGCCTTATTGTTACGTAACAATTCTGCAGTACCCCAGCTGCACACGCTCGGAACATGCGGTATGAGATGGGCCATAGACAACCCGTCCTGATCGTGCACATCCGAGGCACTGCCGCACTCTTACAGGTTTGGGGTAGAGGCTGTATTTTACATCCCCGGTGTACTGTTACTATTTTACCTGCCCGAAGGCAAACTTGGAGATCAGGGATTCAAGGTCAATTGATGACTCGGTATCAGTGATGGTTCCCCCTTCCTTGAACACCTTCTCATCGCCGCCGATGGAGAGCTGGATGAACTTGTCACCCATGATGCCCTGCGTCTTGACCGAGGCTATGGAATCCACAGGAATCTCGATGCCGCGCTTAATCTGCATGGTGACGATGGCCGTGTCATCCTTGCTGAGTCTCACCGCCCGGATCGAGCCGACGTTGACCCCGGCGATCTGGACATTCCCGCCCGTCTTCAGGCCGGAGATGTTATCAAACTCGGCATTCAGGGTATAGGTCTGGCTGTTCGTCAACCAGGGCACCTCGCCCAGCTGCAGGGCGAGCCAGCCAAAGGCGAGAAAGCCGATAATAAGAAATATACCGACAAATATTTCAACACGCGAATTGTCCATAATTCAGCCCTATTCGGTTGCTCCTGTTTTTTCACACTTCATGGTCATTTCAACGAATTCCCGGATATACGGTTTTGTTGAATACTGTATGTCCCCGGGACTGGCAAACACATCAACTTCCCCTTTATTGAGCAGGATCACCTGGTCGGCCAGTTCAAAGACCTTGGGAATATCATGACTGACAATAACGGCCGTGTAGCCGAGTTCCTGCCGGGTCCGGGCAAAAAGCCGGTAGATATCACTGGTCATCAACGGGTCAAGACCTGTTGTCGGCTCATCAAAGAGAAGAATTTCCGGATCCAGCTGAAGCGCCCTGGCCAGTCCCACCCTCTTTTTCATGCCGCCGCTGAGCTGCGCCGGGAACTTGTCCTCATGGCCGCGCAGTTCCAGTTGTTCAAGGGTGGCCGCCACCTGCCTGCGGATCTCCTCATCGCTCATCCGGGTCCTTTCCCGCAACGGCAGGGCCACGTTTTCAAACACTGTCAGTGAATCGAAAAGGGCCGCCCCCTGGAAAAGAACGCCGAATTTTGTTCTCAACTGCTCCAGCTCCCGCCGTCGCAGCGAGGTGACGTCCTGCCCCTCCACCAGAATCCGCCCGCTGTCGGGACGCATCAGCCCCAGGACCAGCTTCAGGGTAACACTTTTGCCCTGGCCGCTGCCGCCGGCGATCACCGTTGTCTCGCCCCTGGGGATGGTGAAACTGACCCGGTCCAGGACAACATTACGCCCCTCGTGCCCCGGGAAGGTCTTGGTCACCTCGATAAAGCGGATCACCGCGTCCGCATTGTCTGCTGATCGTGTGATGGCCATAATTACAACATGACGGCGGTGATGAGATAGTCAAAGATCAGGACGGAAATTGAGGCGATTACCACCGCCTGGGTCGTCACCCGGCTGACGCTTTCGGCGCCGAATCCCGCGCCCCGTATCTTTTGGACAAAATAGCCGCGGCCGGTACAAATCCAGACAAAGAGGAGGCCGAAAACAAAAGATTTGACGATGCCGAGTCTGATATCATGATTGGTGACACTCTGTTGCATACTCGAAAAAAAAGCGCCGGAATTCACGCCCATCAACCGGACCCCTGCCAGGTAACCGCCGAAGATGCCGACCACATCAAACATGGCGGTCAACAGGGGGACGGAGATCAGGGCGGCCAGGACTTTAGGTGAAATCAGGTAGCGGAACGGATCAATAGCCATGCATTCCAGGGCGTCTATCTGCTCGGATATCCGCATAATGCCGATTTCGGCGCACATGGCCGATCCTGCGCGGCCGGTCACCATCAGGGCCGTCAGGACCGGGCCAAGCTCCATTATCAGGGTCAGGGAAACAGCGGAGCCGAGCATACCTTCAGCGCCGAACTTGTGCAGCGAATAATATCCCTGCAACCCCAGCACCATGCCTGATGAGATGGCGGTAAAAAAAATGACTGCCATCGAACCGGCGCCGATAAAACCCAACTGCTTGACAACCTCCCGCAGGCGAAAAGGATGTTTGAATATCCCGGCAACACTGAACAGCAGAAAGACTCCCATCCGGCCCAGGTCGCGGAGGACATAGAGGCCCCTGTCGCCAAGCCTGGCTATGGGCCGGAGGAGGAACGGGATATCTTGTTGTGGCGTTCTCTGCATAATCAAGGCTGCGAAACTAAAAACAATGGATTTTAAATTTCAAAAAAGTTACTAATTTTACCATACTCTGCGGATGAATTGTATGTTTTTTTTATCTATTTTAGTGGTTCCCGACAAAACCCGGCCACTATAATGCGTTTCCCAGACACTCCGAATCTCCGCCTGCGCGGAGTTCCAGAGTAAATCGTAGAATCATCCCCGCGTCGGCCGGCCTTTATCGCCTTGCCGGGTCCGGGAAATGATCAAATCCCTTGAAATCGATCCGTACCTCCTCAACCGCATCCTGCCCCGATCCGGCTCGCTTGAGCCATACTCCGGAGCGCGCGGTGATAACGCCGACCGGCGAGAAGTCCACCCCGGCCGCGAGGCCGAGCAGACCTTCGGTGTCCGCTGGAGCGGCGGTAAACAGCAACTCGTAATCCTCGCCGCCGCTGACCATCAACCGGACAGGGTCCAGCTGCAGCAGGCGGGACGCCTGGTACAGGGCCGGAGTGGCCGGTAAGTCCTCCGCTGTAATAAGGGCCCCGGTCCGGCTCTCCTCGCAGAGATGGGCGAGATCAGTGGCCAGGCCGTCTGAAAGATCGATCATCGCGTGGACCAGACCGCTTGCCGCCAGCAGACGGCCCGCAGCCGTGCGGGCCCGGGGGTTGAGGTGTGCTTCAACCAGGGATTCGAGCAGGGGATCGTTCTGTTGCGACGCCCCGGCCCGGCACAGCTCCAGACCGGCGGCGGCCCGGCCCAGTGAACCGCTGACCCAGATTGTGTCGCCGGGCCGGGCCGAGCGGCGATAAACGACCTGGTCCGCAGCCGCCTCGCCGATCACGGTTACGGTGATGACAATCCGCTCAGGGCTGCGGACCGTGTCACCACCAATAAGCAGGCAGCCGTATTCCCGGCAGGACCCGGTGAAGCCCTGCAGGAAACGGTCAACCCATTGATCGTCAAAGCCGGCCGGCAGCCCGAGGGAGAGCAGGACAAAAGAAGGGGTACCGCCCATGGCGGCGACATCGCTGACATTGACGGCCACTGATTTCCGGCCGAGTTTTTCCGGCGGATGCCAGTTCGAATCGAAATGAACCGATTCCACCAGCGTATCCATGGTCACCAGCTGGACCCGGCCCGGCTGCCCCTCGATCACCGCACAGTCATCGCCGATTCCCCGCAGCAGCCCCGGCCGTTGATCACCGGCCAGGCGGGCAATTATATCAATTAGTTCCCTTTCCTTCACGGCTCACCAAATTCCTGCGGATAAAACCAAGGGAGATAAGCGGCCAGGAACTCGCGCACCTCACGGCCGTCCCGACATTGCAGGACCTGGTCGCCGAGCTCGGCCAGCTGCCGGCTGCAGGAATTCCTCAGCAGGCGCTTGACATGGGGAATGGCCGACGGCCGCATGCTCAGCTCATCCAGGCCCAGGCCCAGCAAGACCGCCGCAGTCATGACCTCGCCGGCCATCTCGCCGCAGAGCGCCACCTCGATGCCGTTGGCATGGCCGGCATCCACGGTCTGTTTGATCATGCGCAGTACTGCGGGATGAAACGGCTCATACATATGGGCCACATACTCATTCCCCCGGTCAATGGCCAGGGAATACTGAATCAGGTCATTTGTGCCGATACTGAAAAAATCGACCTCGGCGGCCAGGGTATCGGCCATGATCACGGTGCTGGGCACCTCGATCATGATCCCGATCTCCACCCGGGGATCAAAGGGAATATCGGCCCTGGTCAATTCGTGCCTGACGCAGTCCATGATCTCTTTGACCCGGTGCACTTCCTCCAGGGAGGAAATCATGGGCAGGAGGATGCGGAGATGCCCGTATACCGAGGCCCGCAGCATGGCCCGGACCTGGGTCTTAAACAGGGCGGGTTCACGAAGTGAAAAGCGGATGGAACGCAGGCCCATGGCCGGATTACGTTCATAGTCATAACTGGCGCCGTTGGCGTGGACATACTTGGAAAATTTATCTCCCCCCACGTCCAGCGTACGGATGGTCACCGGCATGGGCGCAAGGGTTTCCAGCAACTGCCGGTAAGTTGCCAGGAGCACCTCCTCGTCAGGCTCCCCGCCCCGGCTGAAGTAATCGAATTCACTGCGAAAGAGTCCTATGCCCTCGCCGCCGTAACGCAGCACCGAGTCCAGTTCGTCAACCATTTCGATGTTGGCGGCCAGGTGGACCCGGTGCCCGTCAACGGTCTCGGAATCGAGATGGGTATAGAAATCCAGCTCTTCGGAAGAGGCCCGCTGTCGCTTCTCATTTTCCCGGAATCGATTTCGCTGGTCCGGCGTGGGGTCGAGATAAACCCGGCCGCTGAGCCCGTCCAGGATAACCGTATCGCCGCTGGCGCAATCCCTGGTGACATGTTCAATGCCGACAACCGCCGGGATCCCCAGTGACCGGGCAACGATGGCCGTATGAGAGGTCATCCCGCCTTTCTCCGTAATAAAGCCGAGAATGTTCTCCGAACGCATGCGGATGGTCTCTTCGGGAGAGAAATCATGGGCCACCACAATAACGTGCTCGCCCACAGCGGTCAGCTTATCGGTCTCCCGGCCGGACAGAAGACCGAACACCCGGTCGGCCACATACTTGATATCACTGTAGCGGGCTTTGATATAGGGATCGGCTATCCGATCGAATTTTTCTTTGATTCTGACCAGGGCCTGGGCCAGAGCCCACTCCGCATTTATTTTTTGTTCCGTGATGATCTCAACACTGCAATCAAGAATCATCCGGTCGTGAATCATGAGGATATGGCTGTCAATGATGGACATGGAGTCGGCAAGCTCAGCGGCGAACTGACTGCGAAGCCTGATCAGTTCGTCTTCGGCCATGGCTGCCGCCCGCCGGAATCGGGCGACCTCCAGATCAACCTGCTGCGGCGGCAGGTGATACCAGCCGGCCCGTCTCGTATGCCGCCTGAGGACCAGGATCCGGCCGCCGACAATGCCCGGCGAGGCCCCGATTCCGTACAGGGTCCGGGGCACGGCCGGCCCATGATCTTTCCCTTTCACGCTCTTGGCCTTCGGTGTCAAGGATCGTCCCTCCGGAAAAAGAGTTTCTCGACCTCGGCCATGGCCTTTTTCCTCTCCCTGCCGCCGATCCTGATCTTGAGCCGGGTGCCGTACACCAACCCCATACTCAGGACATCCAGGATCGCGGTGCAGTCGATTGCCGTTTTCTCGTAAACGATATGAACCGTGGCATCGTATGTGCCTGCGATCCTGGCCAGGTGGGAGGCAACCCGGCCATGGACGCCGTTGGGATTATTGACCGTCAGTTCTTTTTCAAGCGGTTTCATTTGATAATGCGAAGTGGTGATTTTCCGGTCTGTTTCCGGTCGGCCCGGCTCTCTTTCCCGGCCGGCGTGACCGGCTGGTCGTGTATAAACCGCACCGCCTGCACAAAACGCTGCTCCCCACCCATGGTAAAGATCTCCCGGCCCGTGAACTGGGCCTGGCGCAGGGTCCAGACCATTTCCCGGGGCGGGACGGACAGGAGCTGCATTTCCACCTGCCACCACTCATCTTTCCGGCTGTTGTCGGGTTTAATGGAGGTAACCAGGGCATAGGCAAGCATCTGCGGTTCCCCGGACAGAATAAGCACCAAGTCGCCGACCACCGTCGTATCCTTGAAGTTGACGAGTCGTTTTAACTCCGCCACCATTTTTTCCATAGCCTTCTCTTTATATGTTAGGGACGCGAAAAATACCAATATACCATAATACGTCCCGGATCCGGGCGTCATCCGTGGACATTACTACCTGAATCCGTGACGGCTTGGGTTAATATTTAATGCAATATCTGGATATTGATTGCATTATCTCCGAATAGGCGCATTTTTGGTCTGCACCGCGCCGCCCTGCGGTCCGCCCGATAACGGCGCATCTGCTGCGTTGGCAACAAAGTTGATATCGCACCCGGATAATCAACTTCGTTGCCGCCTCGAAGGTCTCGCAGGCTCGCTATCTGCATCTGCACCGTTCTCGAACACTCACGGATCCAGGTACTATTTTCCGGGTCCTTTATTTTCCCTGAGTACCGCCGACTCCATGATCAGTTCACGACCGGTATTGAATTCACGGAATCCAATAGCCACGTTCATTTTCAGGCCGTCGAGGACGGGCAGGACAACCTGATCGATCAGAACCTTGCTTTTTGCGCCCGCCCGGGCATCGCGGATGGCGACAATCGTCCCGGCCCAGGAGACCAGCTCCTTCAATCCGTCAATAAGTTTTGCGTTTCTGGAAAATATGATCAGGTTATTCGGTTCCGTCAACCCCACGTTCACCTTTTTAAAGCGGGCATCCCGTATCAGCGTGTCGTGACCCGGCTGCAGGATGGCATCGATCTGCCGGCGGCTGTCGGCAATAACGAGAAAGCCGTCAACCATGGCATAGGACGGCTGCATAAGACCGCCGGCCAGCATGATCGAGGTCACGGGCACACCCGCCACCGTATCGGTGCGGACCGGCAGCCCGGCAAGCATTTTGTCCAGAACCGCCTGGATCCCTTTTGGATCGGCCACGGCCAGCCGGCAGCATAAGCGCGGCACGGGGAACAGGCCGGAGGTATTGATCCTGGTCAGACTGAGGCTGAACTGATGGCCGAGCATGGCGAACAGCTCTTCCGGGGTTCGCCCGGTATTGTCGATCAGCCATTGTCTCAGACGGCGGAACTGCCGGGCATCATCCGGCCCCGCACCTGTCAGGGCCGTTTGCCACCATGTCTGCAGGTCAAGGGTGTTAGTCCAGAAATAAAAAATCCGGCGGGCCGGGATGGTGGCCAGTGCTTTGTCCCGGACCGGTTTGCTCGTGTACAGCTTTTTCTGCACCTCATTCAGCAGCCGCGGTTCAAAACGGACAACACCTGAATAGTTTTGCACTCTCCGGCCGGGTTCCCGGAACAGGGCGACGCTTTGAAACGGGCCGCTGGCCGCAACTATTTTTTTCAAGGTTGCCGCCGAGGCGGCATCGGGTGCGGCCGCGGCCAGGCGATTCAACATTGTCCGCAGCCTGACCATGTCCAGGTAACAAAATAGATCATCCTGCCCTCGAGCCCGTTCCCTGAGATTACGATAGGCAAAGTCGCTGTTCAAGCCTGACCGCCCTCCGGTCAGGCGGGCGAAGGATTGATCCAGGCAGCGTTCAAGGGGCTCGGGTGACAAGGTAACCAGAATCAGGCCACCGGTTACCGCCGTGGACAGGGATAACTTCGGATCAAGGGTAAAGGATTTGATGACGGTGCCCCGGTAGGACCGGGTCTTGAGTTTAAGATGACCGGCGAAAAACGACGACAGCAGATCAAGGAATGAAGCCCGGTGCCGGGGCCGGATAATCAGGACCAGGTTTTTTTGCAGGGTGGGGGAGGGGGGCACCGTTTTGTTGCCGGGAGCCGCCGGCAACAAGGCCAGGACAATGCGACCACCGAATAATTCCCGGAAGAGCGGGGTATTGACCGCCTGCCGTATCTTCCGCCTCGTGTCTTCAATCCGCCTGATCCGCCGTGCCGGGGTGTCGAGTCCCCGCAAGACCCGGGGCCAGTCAATGGCCGCGACCCGGACTCCGAGCCGGGACTCTTTGAACCGTGCATACGATCCGGCCGGATCTGTCCAGTCCACCACGGCAACGGTTCCGGGCGGCAGGATGTCCACCGGCTTGATGCCGCTTTCATAGCGGGTTGAAAGCAGGTAGGCAAGAATGCCGCCCCCGATGACAATCAACAAAAGAAAAGCCAGGCGCCTCATCCAACACTCCGGCTGGACCCGTCCCCCGCAAGGAACCGGCCCAGGAGATCAAGCAACACGGACCGATTAATGGGCTTGGCCAGATAATCGTCCATCCCCGCCTCCAGGCACCGCCCCCGGTCATCATCCATGGCATAGGCGGTCATGGCGATAATAGGGGTGTGACCGCCCTTTTTTATCTCCTGTTCCCGGATGCGGCGAACGGCCTCGTAACCGTCCATCTCCGGCATCTGGATATCCATGAGAATGCAGTCGAACTCTTCCTCCTGCCAGGCCTTGACGGCCTCTGTGCCCGTGGTCACCGACTTGACCGTCAGGCCGGCATCTTCAAGCAGGGTCACGGCCAGGGTGGTGTTGATAAACTCGTCTTCGGCCAGCAGAATGCGTCCGACAAGATAGTCCGGCGGCCCGCCGGGACACCCTGATGCGGCGGCACTCTCCTGTTCAGGGAAATCGTCTTGCCGGGCAACGGTAAAGGGCAGGCTGAACCAGAAGCGCGAACCCTTGCCCTGCTCACTGTCCAGATGAAGTTCCCCGCCCATCAGGCGGACTATCCGGCGGCCGATAGAAAGTCCCAGCCCGGTGCCGCCATACTGCCTGGTGTGTGACGAATCCGCCTGGACAAAGGCCTCGAAAATGATTTCCCGTTTTGTCGGGGCAATACCGATGCCGGTATCCCTTACTTCAAAGAGGAGCGAAATCCGATCCGGCCCCAGATCCTTCAAGCGGCTGATATGAAGAACCACCTCGCCGGCAGGGGTAAATTTGATACCATTGGCTACCAGGTTGACGATCACCTGCATGAGTCGGGCAGAGTCACCCTTGAGGATATCGGGAACCTGATCTGCAACCTTCATGGTCAGTTTAAGGCCCTTTTCCCGGGCCTGAACATCAAGATTTCCGATCACCCCGTCCAGGGCGCTCCGCAGGGAAAACGGCGTCTCTTCCAGTTCGAGGCGGCCTGCTTCGACTTTTGAGAAATCAAGGATATCGTTGATAATCCTCATCAGGAGCCGGGCAGAGGTGCGAATCAACTCCAGGCGTTTACGCTGATCGGGTGTCGGCCCGGAGTCCAGCATAAACCCGGTTATCCCGATAATCCCGTTCATGGGGGTGCGGAGTTCATGACTCATGTTGGCCAGAAACACACTCTTGGCCCGGCTGGCGGCAACTGCCTGTCTCCGGGCCTGTTCGAGTTCATTCTCGGCCCGTTTTCGTTCGGTAATGTCTTCAACCACCCAGACAACGCCTTGAGAAAGATCAGGAGCAGCCATGGCCTTGCCGCTCAAGGTACAGGGAATCACGGTTCCGTCTTTTTTTTGCAGCTGATATTCGATATGCTCCAGTTCTCGTTGAGCCAGTTGCCGGGCATACATACGGACAAATCTGCGAAACACCTCTTTGCTCGGGAAAAACATCTGGACATTCTTGCCGATCATCTCTTCGATAGTGTAGCCCAGAATGGCGGTCATTCGTTCATTGGCGATGGTAATCAGTCCGTCCCGGACCAGGACAATGCCGACCAGGCTGGCGGCCAGGATTGTTTCGAGTTCACGAAGTGTCTCCAGTCTGTCGGCTTCAGCCTTTTTCCTTTCGGCGCGGCCGAGGCGCACCTCCTCGGTGAGGGCCTGTTCCCGATGGACAGACAGGGTTGTAAAGGCAAACATGCCTCCTGTCAGAAGGGTAATAAACATCAAAACAAAAACGACGGTAAACGGATATGGAACTCTTTGCAGGGTGACGACATGCCAACCGGGCAGTTCAATGGCTTGAATCTCAACGATGTAATCATTGCCGTTATAGTACACCAAGTGATTTTTCAACAAAAACGGCATTGGCTTCAGGTCCTGCTCACCGGGCAGCCTGTTTTCCCCCAGCTCATTTCTCCGCCTGTCGGTCAGTGGCCGGGTTGTACGAAACCGCCATCCCTCCCGGGATGCTGCGAAAACAATGCCATCAGGAGACAGGAGCAGCGCTTCCTGGTTTTTATTTAATGTGTTGTGAATAAAAGAATTAATGGAGTTCAGCGAAATTTTGATGACCACCACCCCAATGGGATCGCCGCCCTTGCCGGACAGGACCTGCCTGCTGAAATAGATTCCGGGATCATCCGTGACAGCACCGAATACGGCGCCATGGTATGTCTGTCCGGCAAGGGCTTGCAGGAAAAAGGGCTGGAGTCGATAATTTTTGCCGGTCAGGGTTTGGCCGGACCCGTCGGGAGAAGAGCCGATCACTGTTCCCGAGGCGTCCAGCACATAAACAACGGAGGCGTCCAGCGACCCTTGCGCCGTCACCAGCATGTGTAAAAGGTCCCGGTTGTCGGCGGCAGTCCTGCTGCCCATACATGCCGAACGGATTTGCGGTGATGTGGCCAGGTAGGTGAGAGCCCGGTCGAAATGCCGGGCAATAAACTCGTTGATTTCAAAAACCAGACGATGGGTCGCCGTTGTCTGACCGGTATGATAAATCATTCGGGCGACCCGGCCGCTGCCAAAGGTAATGGCCAGGGTCACCAACAGGGTCAGAATGGTGATGGTCGCGATCCGCATTCGTAACGCCCGATCATGCAGGAGAGGAGCACTTATCCCTGAAAACGAGTGCAGTGACCGTAACAACCTGGATTTACCGGATTTGCGAATCTCTTTTTTTGTCTGGCCGGTGTGTTGCATCAATCCTCGTTTCTGGATGGACACTAGTTACAGTAACCTGAATCCGTGAGCGTTCGAGAACGGTGCAGATGCAGATAGCGAGCCTGCGAGACCTTCGAGGCGGCAACGATGTTGATTATCCTGCTGTGATATCATTGAGTTGCCAACGCAGCAGCTGCGCCGTTCTTGGGCGGACCGCAGTCCGGCGCGGTAAAGAATATAAAATGCATTTATTTGTCAATAATGCAATAAATTCCCTAGGTTGCCTGGAATATTACCTCAAGCCGTCACGGATTCAGGAGTAAGTAAAAAAAACTCCAATACGGTATTCAGTATTGTTTCACAGGAACAAGAAAAAGTCAGCAACAAAGTAAGATATGCTTCCCTGTTTACGAAAAGAATCGGGATATTTCCTTGAGTTAACCTAGAAACGTGACCGCGACCAACCCTTTTGCTTGCAGCAAGACGATTGCGACAAAAAAAGATTTTTGACCACCGGCGGCAGGGGATTGAAGGAAGCAGGTATTGCGGAAAAGACTTGGATATGAGGCGAATTGATATTCGCAGGTGTGGCACCAGTCCCGGACTCAGGCCGCCTGATACATCCGGGAAATATCTCCCACCTGGAGTACCAGGTCTCCGAAGGCGGTCAGCAGATTGAGCCGATTCTGACGCACGGCCGGATCATCGACCATGACCATGACATCATCGAAAAAACAATCCACCGGTTCCTTCATCTGCAGCATGACTTCAAGAGCCCGGCCATATTCCCTGTTCCGCAGCAGCGGCCCGGCCTGGTCTGCCACCGCCGTCAAGGTGGAATACAGCTTCTTTTCGGCGCCGTGGCTCAGCAGGTTCTCATCAACCGCAGTCTGCCGGTTATCCTTGATGATATTCCTGATGCGCTTGAAGGAACCAGCCAGGATCGGGAATTGCTCCCGGCCGCGAATATTATCCAGGGCCCGGATGCGGGCCTGGCACTCAACAACATCATCAAAGGCGACCGCTGTCGCCGCCATGATGACGTCAGGCCTGGTGCCGGCGGCGATGAGATCATTTTCAAAACGAAGACGAATAAAATCAAGCAGTTGGTCAACGGTATCCCCGGCCATGGCCACGGCCTCGCCATAGCCGGCAAGGGCCTTGCCGGCAAGAGAGCGCAGGGACAGGGACAGATCCCGGCCCTGAATAATATGCAGCAGCCCCAGGGCCTGACGCCGGAGCCCGAAAGGATCGGTGGTGCCGGTCGGTCTTTCGCCGATACCGAAACAGCCGACCAGGGTATCAATCCGGTCGGCAATCCCGACAATGGCGCCGACCATCGTTGCCGGCAGGTCGCCGTCGGCCCGGACCGGCAGGTAATGCTCGCGAATGGCCAGGGCCACCCCTTCGTTCTCCCCGTCAATCAGGGCATATTCCCTGCCCATGACCCCCTGGAGCGAGGGAAATTCGCCCACCATCTCCGTCAGCAGGTCACACTTGGCAAGACCGGCCGCCCGCACGGCATCCTCTTCACTCCGCGGTTCCAGCTCCCGGGCCAATTCCGCGGCCAGGGCGGCAATCCGCTCGGACTTTTCCAGCACGGTCCCGAGCTTATTTTGAAAAATAATCCCGGCCAGGTCCTGCCGCCGGTCGGCAAGGGTCTTTTTCCTATCCTGGTGAAAGAAAAACAGGCCGTCCTCGAGCCTGGCCCGCAGAACGCGTTGATGGCCGTTCGCCGCCAGTTCCCGGTCGGCGATCCGGGTATTGTTGACCGCGACAAACAGGGGCAGCAGCTTGCCGTCACTGTCCGTTACCGGAAAATATTTCTGATGTTCCCGCATGGAGGTAATCAGGACCTCTTCGGGCAGCTCCAGGAACTTTTCGTCAAAACTGCCGCAGATCCCCCAGGGGATTTCCACCAGGAAGGTCACCAGGTCGACAAGTTTTTCATCAAGGACCGGCTCCGCCCCCTCACCGCCGACCCGTTCACTGACCGCCCGGCTAACTTCGGCAATGACCGCGGCGCGACGCTCAACCGGATCGGCCAGCACCGAATGTTCCCGCAGCCGCTCCAGGTAATCTTCGAACCCGGTGACCGCAATCTCCGCCGGGGCCATGAAGCGATGACCGCGGGTCACGGCGCCGCTTTTCGTCTCTTCGATGGAGAATTCCACGACCTCGCCGCCATAAAGGGCCAGCAGCCACAGGATCGGCCGGGCAAAGCTGATTTGCCCCCGCCCCCAGCGCATGGATTTCGGGAAAGGCAGGTCACGGATCAAGCCGGTAAGGATTGCCGGTAGCAGGGCCTTTGTCTCAAGCCCCTTGATGTCCTCGACCGCCACCAGGTATTCACCTTTGGGAGTTGCCGTAACCTGCAGGTCCTCGACCGCCACGCCGCGGGACCGGGCAAACCCCAGGGCGGCCCGGGAAGGATTGCCGTCAGCGTCAAAACCCGTTTTTTTTGCCGGGCCGGTATGCTCCACCCTGCGGTCGGGCTGCCGCGTCTGCAGGTCAGCCACCGCCAGGGTCAGGCGGCGGGGGGTCCCGGCCGTCCGGACCTGTCCGCACCGCAGACCTAAGGCTTCAAACTGCTTGCAGGCAGCCTGTTCCAGAAACTGCAGGGCCGGTTGAATATAGCCCGCCGGAATCTCCTCGATTCCGATTTCGAAAAGTAACTCGCTCATTGTCTTCAGTCCCGCGATCTTTAAAATTGATGGACTGGTAAAAAGTCCCCCGCTCCGTCATTTCCGCGCAGGCGGGAAGGACGCAAAATCAGCAAAATGTGGTTTTTACGAGTCCCGCGAAATTAAACCTCTGTAACAGCCCCGGAAACTGGTTGGTCAACCCGGGGCAATCAGGAATCGGAGCACCCTTCAAGGGAGGCGAAGGTAGCATACCCGTCGGCCAGGTTCTCGACCACAACGCTGAACCATTGAATTGCCGGATGAGCGGCCAATGCCCCGCCCAGGTTCAGGGTTACCGATTCAACCGAATCCGGAGTATCCGGGTCAAGTCCAAGGCCCTGTTCCACCAAGCTGATCAGGTCCTCTATCCAGATAAAATGCTTAAACCTGACCGCCACCCTTGCCGTCCCCCAGCGGCCCATGGAGCGCGGCAGGCCGCCCGTGGTGCGGCGACGATGCGGCAGGGTGATGGGCACCGCGATCTCCAGCACCAGGTCATCATGCTCCTGCAGGGAACCGTGCATCCGGCACTCAATGCGCTCCATGCCGACCGAGCCGGGCGGAACTTCACGCTGCAGGAAGTAGGGAAAATCAATCTCCATGTGCGCCGCTTCGGCATCGAGGCGTTCTTTCATCTCTTTAAGGATCAGATGAAAGCTCCGCAGGTTGATTTCTCCGTGAAACCGGTTGAGAATCTCGACGAACCGGCTCATGTGGGTCCCCTTGAACCGGTGCGGCAGGTTGACGTACATGTTCACGGTGGCCACGGTCTTCTGCAGCTTTCGTGCCTTGTCCAGCACGGTTACGGGATAGGAAATCGTCTTGACGCCGACCTTCCTGATATTGATACGCCGGTCATCGTGCAGGTTTTGAATATCTTTCATGGATTGGGATCAGGCGGGGCAAGGGCAAGGGGTGATGCTCAAACCCGGAAGGTTCCTGATCAACCGAGATGTTTCTTGACCGCTTGTTTCAACTCGCTCATATCGGCGGATTTGACGATATAATCTTCAGATGCCCAGGTGCCGAAGTCCTGTTTAAATTCCTGGTAAGCCGAATTGAGAATGACCGGCAGGTCGGGGTTGATTTCCTTCATCTGCCGCAGCACCTCGATGCCGTTCATCCCCGGCATGTTGATATCAAGGATAACCAGGTCCGGCGCTTCCCGCTTGAATTTTTCCAGGGCCTCTTCGCCATTGTAAGCGGAAATCACGGCAAACCCCTCTTCTTTTAACTCTTCGCGGTAGAGCAGTTGAATGCCCTCTTCGTCATCGACCAGAAGTATGCGTTTTTTTTCCACAGAGGACCTCCTACAGGGCTTCCCGCAGATACCGACAGGCATCCTCCGGGGGCATGGGATTGATATAAAAACCGGTTCCCCATTCAAAGCCGGCAATACTGGTCAGTTTCGGCACGATCTCAAAATGCCAGTGATAATAATCAAGCGGCGGGGAACCTAACGGTTGGGTATGCAAAACAAAATTATAGGGCACATTGGCAATGCAGGCATCAAGACGGCGCATGGTCTCGGAAAAAATATCGGCCAGGGCGGACAGGGACTGATCGTCCTGGTCCGCGTACGACGAGCTGTGGTGCCGGGGCAGGATCCACATCTCAAAGGGGCTGCGCGGCGCGAACGGCGTCAGGGTGACGAAATAATCGTTCTGACAGACGACCCTGGTGTCCTGTTGCGCCTCCTGGCGGATAATATCGCAGAAAACGCAGCGATCCTTGTACTTGAAATAGGAACGGCTGCCGTCAAGCTCGGAGATGACCATCCGCGGCAGAATAGGCAGGGCCACGAGCTGCGAATGGGAGTGTTCCAGTGAGGCCCCGGCGGCCCGGCCATAGTTCTTGAACACCATGACATAGCGGAAACGATTATCCCGGCCGAGATCATGGATACGGTTGCGGAAGGCCCTGAAAACCAGAACCATCTGGTCGTGGGGCAGGAAGCTGAAACGGTCTTCATGCCTGGGGCTTTCGATCACCACCTCGTGAGCGCCAATGCCGTTCATCCGGTCATAGAGACCCTCTCCATGTTTTTCCAGGTCGCCCTCGATCACCAGCGCCGGATACTTGTTCGGCACCACCCGCAGCTGCCAGCCTGGAGAATTGGCAGGCAGGTTTGGGTCCCGACCATAGGCCAGGACTTCCCTGGGTGTCGTCTTTTCATTGCCCGGACAGAGCGGACAGAAACCGCCCGTGGTTTTGAACTTCTCGACAACGAAATCGGTAGGGCGCTTGCTGCGTTCCGTGGCAATGATAATCCAGCGGCCGAGAACCGGATCTTTTCGTAACTCGGGCATAGTGTCCTAGCGCCCTTGCGCCTTCTCGCGCTGTTCCTGTTTGGTCTTGCATTCAATGCAATAGGTGGCGACCGGCCGGGCTTCAAGCCGTTTCAGGCCGATTTTCCCGCCACAGCTGTCACAGATACCGTAGCTGCCGTCTTCGATCCGCTCAATGGCCCCGTCAATTTTGTCCAGCAGTTTACGTTCCCGGCCACGGATACGCAGCTCGAAATTGCGATCGGACTCAACTGTAGCGCGGTCATTGGGATCGGGGATATTACCGCTCTGACTGGTCATCTCAGTCAGCGTCTCTTCCACGCCGCTGAGGATCTGCCCCTTCATTTCGGCAAGCTGATCTTTGAACTTCTGCAGTTGCTCAACATTCATGATTTTTCTCCGGCAAGCCGGATGAACTCCGGTTGCAGATTACTTGGAATGCGATTCCCCTCTTACAAAATATCCGCTTTTGCCGCCACTTTTTTCGAGCAGACGGATATTGGAAATCTCCATGGTCTTATCAATGGCCTTACACATGTCATAAATCGTCAGAGCGGCAACGGAGACGGCGGTCAACGCCTCCATCTCGACCCCGGTTTTACCCGTAATGCCAACCGTGGCCTCAATGTCGATTGACCGGTTATCTCCATGAAAATGGAATTCAATGCCGGCCGAGGTAATGGCCAGCGGATGGCAGAGGGGAATAAGCTGATCAACCTTTTTTGCGGCCATGATCCCGGCAACACGTGCCAGGCCCAGGACGTCCCCTTTGACCATTGAACCCTCACGCACCATTCGCAGTGCTTCGGCGGTCATGGTAATTCGGCCCGCCGCCGTGGCCCGGCGCACCGTCTCATTCTTTCTGCTCACATCCACCATTCGGGCGCGGCCCGCGGCGTCAAAATGGCTGAACCGTCTCTCCTTGTCCATCTACCCGGCTTTCCCGGCAGGCACTTTTTTGTTGCCCTGGCCGAGATAACTGTGAAAAAGACGCGAGAAAAATCCTTCCTCTTCCGACTCGGCGCACAGCTCACCAAATTCCCGGAGCAGTTCTTTTTGTTGTTTTGTCAATTTTTTCGGCACCTGGAGCTGGATCTCAACAACCATTGCACCTTTGCCGCTGCCGCGAAGTGCCGGCACCCCTTGACCGTGCAGGGTAAACCGTTCGCCCGGCTGGGTGCCCGGTGGAACTTTCAGCTGCGCCGTACCATGAACCGTAGGAATTTCCACCTCGCAGCCGAGTGCGGCCTTGACCATGGACAACGGGTAACGCAGAAAAACAGTCTGCCCATCGCGCTGAAAAAGCTCATGTGGCAGCACATGGATAACCACATAGAGATCACCGGCAGGGCCGCCACGGCGGCCGCCTTCCCCTTCTCCCCGCAGCCGCATCTGCGCACCGGTATCAACGCCTGCCGGGATCCGGATGGACACTTTCTTTGTTTTTCTGACCAAGCCAGCCCCATTACAGTCGGTGCAGGGCTTGGTAATGACCCGGCCCGCGCCATGACACTGCGGACAGGTCGAGCTGACCTGGAAAAAACCCTGGGAACGAATGACCTGCCCACGGCCATGGCAGGTGGGGCAGGTCTGCGCTTTGTAACCGGGTCGCGCCCCCGATCCCTCGCAGGTCCAGCAGGTCTCGGACTTGGTGATCTCTACTTCCCTGGTGGCGCCGTGAATCGCATCCATGAAGGAAATTTCCATGTCATAGCGCAGATCGTTGCCCGGCACCGGGGCGTTGGGATTGCGCTGCTGACTGCGGCCGCCGAAGCCGAAAAGATCGCCGAAAAGATCATTGATGTTGGAAAAAATATCACTGGCGGAACCAGGGCCGCTATAGCCGTTATTTTTCAGGCCCTCGTGGCCGTAGACGTCATATATTTGACGTTTCCGGCTGTCACTGAGGACCTCGTAGGCCTCGGCCGCCTCTTTAAAACGCTCCTCTGATTTCGTATCACCGGGATTTTTGTCAGGATGATGCTGCATGGCCAGTTTGCGGTAGGATTTTTTTATGGCCTCCGCGCTGGCATCCCGGGGTACGCCAATAATCTCGTAATAATCTCTGCTCATTGATAATCAGTAACAATATCGTAAAAGTCCCATAAGAAAATCGCTTGCACCAAAACAACTCAGGCGAAAAATCGAAACCTATTCCGTCTGCTCCGGAGTTTCTTCCTCCGGCTGGGCGTTTTTGTCGGCCCGGCGCAGCTTGGGAAGTTCAAGAATATTATCAAAGGTCACTTCCCCTGCCGCTATCTCTCGCAGGGTCATGACGACCTCCTTGTTTTTGCCCTCAACCAAACACGGTTCACCTTGACGACGTTGCCGAATCCGCTCCACCGCCAGATGAATCAGGGCAAAACGGTTGTCATCGCCAATCCGCGCCAGGCAATCTTCCACAGTGATACGAGCCATAGTTTATACCCTCCGTTCAACAAGGAGTCCGACTCACTTCGTGACCGGAATCTCCATCTCCGGCAGTCAGCTCCAACAATATAATTATCAATAAATAGAATTTCTATATCAAACTCAGATGGCCGGGCCAGCCGAGTAATGACTACTGTTTTTTTGCAAAAGGATTCTTCAACAGGAGTGTTTCCTCCCGGTCGGGGCCGACCGAAACAATCGCCGGTTCCACCCCGGTCATATCTTCAATCAGATGAATATAATCCCGGGCCTTTTGCGGCAGATCATCAAATTGCCGAACATTGCCGATGTCCTCGACCCAGCCCTCAACCTCTTCGTACACGGGCTCAAGCCGCGATGTTTCCCGAATATTCCCGGGCATGCAGTCGTACACCCGGCCGGCGATCCGATACTGCCGCGCAATCTTGAGCTTCGGCTGGCCGGAAAGAACATCAAGCTTGGTAATTGCCAGGCCGGTCAGGCCGTTCAGCCGGACTGCGTCCGAGGCCACCACCCCGTCCAGCCAGCCGCAACGGCGACGGCGGCCCGTGGTGGCGCCGAATTCACCGCCCTTTTCCTGCAACTGATCGCCGATCCGGTCACCTTCCGGCAATTCCGTGGGAAAAGGACCTTCCCCCACCCTGGTGGTATAGGCCTTGAGAATGCCGATCACCGAATCAATATGCGCCGGACCGAAGCCGCTGCCGATACAGGCGTTGCCGGCGATGGTATTGGATGAAGTCACGAAGGGATAGGTGCCGTGATCGATATCAAGCTGGGTTCCCTGTGCCCCCTCGAAGAGGATATTCCGGCCGCTCTTCCTGGCCCGGTCAAGCTGCACGGAAACATTGCCGATAAAGGGCGCCATTCTTTCCGCAAACTTTTCGAATGCCCGGCGGATTTCATCCAGGGAAACCGGTTCGGCGCCGTATTTCTGCGTCAATAAAAAATTTTTCTCATCAATGTTGGCTTGTAACTTGTCGACAAACAGGTCCGGATCGAGCAGGTCTCCGGCCTTGATGCCGCAGCGGCCGACCTTGTCCATGTAGCAGGGACCGATGCCCCGGCCCGTGGTGCCGAGCTTTTTCCCCCGGCCCAGCGAGGCCTCACTGGCATGATCAAGACTCTTATGATAGGGCATGATCAGGTGGGCGTTTTCGCTGATCATCAGGCGGTCGGCAGTAACCGACAACCCGCGGGTGCCCAGCTCGTCAATCTCTTCGAGCAGAGTCCCCGGATCAATGATCACGCCGTTGCCTATCATACAAAATTTGCCTTCGTTCAGGATGCCGGACGGAATGATATGAAAAATAAATTTTTCTCCGCCCACCACCAGGGTGTGTCCGGCATTGTTACCACCTTGAAAACGGACAATAAAGTCTGCATAACGGGTTAGTAGATCGACGACTTTTCCTTTGCCTTCATCACCCCACTGCGTCCCGACCACTACCACGCTGGCCATAAAAAACTCCAGAATATCAATCATTAAGAAAAGAAAAAACCGGTCAGTGTTCAAGACCGGTTAGCAAGCACCAACCAAAATTTTAAAAATATAGCCGAGTAAAGAGGAAACGTCAAACAAATCCGTACAGGTTCGGATAATTTTATAGATCGTCCACGCTGTAATTGTTTCACCACGGGGTCAACTTTTTCAACAAAAAACAAAAAATGGCCCGAACCGATTTTTACCGAAAACAGGCCCGCCTGTGCCCCAGGCGCGACACTTGCCTTTATCAAGTGGTCGCGATATGTTATTTCATATTCCTGAATCCGTGAGCGTTCGAGAACGGTGCAGATGCAGATAGCGAGCCTGCGAGACCTTCGAGGCGGCAACGATGTTGATTATCCTGGTGTGATTCAACTAGTTGTCAACGCAGCAGATGCGCCTTTATCGGGTGCTCTTTTATCCGGCTGGACGAGTTCAACATTGCAACGAGATTGTATGGAACTGTTTTTGAATCCCCGGGGCCGGGCGGCCCCGGTCATCTTGACGCCTTACCGGGATGGTCCCGGGGGGCGACAATATTATTTTCATTGCCGTTCCGGCCGGCTGCCGACGCCCCGGCGAACGACCTGATCACGGATGGAGTCCTTCGATGTGATCGTCATCGGCGGCGGGCCCGGCGGGCTGGCCTGCGCCAAAAAACTGGCCCTGGCCGGCCGCCGGGTGCTCCTCCTTGAACGGCAGAAACTCATCGGCCCCAAGGTCTGCGCCGGCGGCATCACCTGGGACGGCCTGGTCCAGCGGGTGCCCGAACACCTGGTTGAACGCGCCTTTTGCCGGCAGCTGATCTTTTCCCGCCGGCAGCAGGTCTGCGTTTGCGAACAAAATCCGATTATTGCCACGGTCAACCGCCGGACCCTGGGACAGTGGATGATGGATGACGCGGTCGGCGCCGGGGTCCGGATATGCACGGGCCTGCCGGTCAGGGAAGTGGCGGACGGTACGGTTACGGCCGTTGACGAACAGGGCCTCTCGCAACGCTTTCAGTTCCGCCACCTGGTGGGCGCCGACGGCAGCACATCGGTTGTCCGCCGTTTTCTCGGCCTCGGTTCGAATAAATTCGGGACCGGCATTAACTACCAGGTGCCCGGACAGTATGAAACAATGGAATGGCACCTGGATTACCGTATTTTTGGATACGGTTATGCCTGGATTTTTCCGCACCGCGACACCGTCTCCATCGGTGCCTACGGGACGCGGGAAAATATGGCCCCGGCCCGGCTCAAAACTCATCTTGTCCGCTGGGCGAAATCAAGAGGTTTCCACCTGGAACGGGAACACGGCCGGGCGGCACTGATCAATTTTGACTACCGGGGTTTTCAGTTCGGCAGGACATGGCTGGTCGGCGATGCCGCAGGGCTGGCCTCGGGGCTGACCGGCGAAGGTATTTACCCGGCCATTGTTTCCGGCGAAGCCGTGGCCCGGAAAATCATCGATCCGGATTACGGGGCCGACGAAATCAGGCGGCTGGCGCGGAAGCAACACCGGCACGAGCAGGTTCTTCGTCTTGCCGGCTGCAACGGCACCCTCTGTTCACTGCTCATGGAGGCCCTGGTCCTGCTGCTGCGCATGAAACTGCTTGATTTTCATGCCCTGGAAATGGCAGATTAGGTGACAATCAACTTTATTTAGGGTACAGACTACAGACCGTCAAACGCTTGAGGAACGACAAATGAGCAACTCAAAAAAAATATGGATTTACAATCTGATTTTTGTAACCGTCTGCGGCGGTCTCTTCCTTTTTCTCTGGAATGCTCCGCCGGAAACCACTGCCAAGCTGCCACATGATAAATATCATGAGCGTTTCATGAACATGGGGAAAAAAGCGGCCGAGCAATTCTGTGATGACTGCCATGGCAAGGGTAAAATTTACCCGCTGCCTAAGGATCATCCACCCAAGTACCGGTGCCTGTTCTGTCATAAACAAGAGAAGTAAGGCAGATATGTGGAACTCCAAAGACGTTTATTATATCTCCGACTCGACGGCCATTCTAGCCGAGGAAATGGGCCAGGCCCTGCTCTGTCAGTTTCAGGAGATCAGCTTCAATACGGAGAAAATTCCCTTTGTCAAGTCCAAGGCCGACGCGGACAAGGCGCTGCGGCATATCCTTGAGCAGTCCGGTGGTCGTTTCCCCCTGGTTTTCTGTACCATCATGGATGAGACTCTTCGTAAAATTTTTGACTCGCCGCAAGTGGTGTATTTTGATATTTTCGGTGATTTTCTCCAGCAGCTTGAGACCTGCCTTGAAACCAAGGCCCTGCGCGAGCCGGGTTTTTTAAGGCAGATCGATGACGCCAGACACACCAAGCGGGTCGAGGCCATTCACTTTTCCATTGAGCATGATGACGGCACCCGGACCCGTGAGTATGACGAGGCTGAAATTATCCTGATCGGGATCTCCCGTTCAGGCAAAACTCCGGTCAGCGTCTACCTGGCTTCCCACATGGGACTCAAGGCCGCCAACTTTCCCTTGACCGAAGATCAACTCAACAGTTACACTCTGCCGGCGGATATCGTCAGGAATCTCAGTAACGTGATCGGCATAACGACTTCGCCTTACCTGTTGCACAAAATCCGGGAAAAACGCTACGGCGGCAGCAACTATGCCAAGCTGTCAACCTGTACCAATGAACTGAATCAGGCCGAACAGATATTTATGAAATTCGGGATCCCCGTGGTTCACACCGAAGGCAAATCCATAGAGGAAACGGCCGTCCAGGTCACGCAGCTGGCCGGTATATCTAAAAAACAACGGCGCATTAACTACTAACCAGTAGAGGGCCAGGCCAAATTAGAGACCGCAGTCACAATTGCACAATAAAAAAATTTCACGGCCGCGGGCTTCGTTCGAGACGATTTCTGCCCAAATGATCAATTGATGGACACCCCATGAAATGGCTTGATACCCTTCCCCTCGGCCTGCTTATCGTTGCCGCGATTTTCCTCGGCCTGGCCCCGTTTTTTCCGGAACCGCACATTGTTGAGAAAGTGCGGATGCTGATGAATGGCACTCTGCACCGACCTATTGATATCTTTGATTTATTTCTCCACGCTCTGCCCATTGTACTCCTGCTGCTGAAGCTGCTCAGGATGGCAATGACGGCCGGTAAATAACCGGTTAGGGGACCGGGACGCCTACCGACTTGACGGTAGCGGAAATACATATGGAGACTGCCATGCTGGACCCGCACGAAATGGACCGCCCTGAAATTCTGCAGATCCTTTTTCACCCCCGTTCCGGGGCAGAGTCTCCGGTCCCGGCCAGGGCCAGGGACATTGACATTGCCGTGGCCCCGGATGCCGTGATCGGCTGCCGTCTTTTTACGGCTGCCAAGGAGGCCCCGACCATCCTCTTTTTTCATGGTAATGGCGAGATCGTTCAGGATTATAACGAGATCGGCCCTCTCTATGCCGGCCAGGGGCTCAATTTCCTGGTCACCGATTATCGTGGCTACGGCTGGAGTACGGGCCGGCCGAGCGTCAGCGCCCTGCTGGGTGATGCCCATATCCTCTATCGGGAATTCAACCACTGGCTGCCTGGACACGGCTACACCGGCAAGCTTTTCATTATGGGCCGCTCACTGGGCAGCGCCTGCGCCATTGAACTTGCCGCAGCATACAACAAAGATGTCAATGGACTGATTATAGAAAGCGGTTTTGCCGAAAGCATGCCTCTGGCCGAGACGCTGGGTCTGAACCTTGCCGCCATGGGACTCACGGAAGAGGATGGTTTTAATAATGAACAGAAAATCGCCTCGGTCACCAAGCCGACCTTTATCCTGCACGGCCTGCGCGATACCCTGATCCCCATCTGGCAGGCGGAAAAGCTGCACGCCGCCTGCGGCGCCCGCAGCAAGGAGCTGCAGGTCATCCCGGGGGCCGAGCACAACACCATGACAGCGGTTGGCGGCATCCTTTACTTCCAGGCCATCAAGCGCTACATTGACCAGGTCACGGGTGAGAATAGCTGGCGCTCCCGCCGGAAACGCTTCAAAAACGAACAAAAGAACTGAAATCATGGTCTATAGGCAACATCCTGCCTTGACGAGTTCGCCTGGTATATCGAGGGAGAATATGGTTGGCAAACGAACGGACTACCTGTCCTGGGACGAATATTTCATGGCCGTGGCCCTGCTCTCCGGCCTGCGGTCCAAAGACCCGAACACCCAGGTCGGTGCCTGCGTGGCCAATGCGCAAAACAAAATCGTCGGCGTAGGCTACAACGGCTTCCCCTGGGGATGCCCGGATGATGAAATGCCCTGGGCCAGGGACGGCGCCTACCTGGAAACCAAGTACCCCTACGTGTGCCACGCCGAACTCAACGCCGTTCTCAACTCCATCTCCCGCAACCTTATGGACTGCCGCATCTATGTGGCGCTCTTTCCATGCAACGAGTGCACCAAGGTCATTATCCAGTCCGGCATCAGGGAAATTATCTACCTCTCTGATAAATACAAAGACACCGACGCTATCCGGGCGGCGAAAATCATGCTGAAAAAATCCAACACCCTATATCGGCAATTCGTGCCGAAAAGGGAAAGCATCCTGCTCCGATTCATGAAAACAGGCCCGCTCCCAGCAACTCAGGAACCGCCACTGTAAAATCGTAAAGGATGAATGTCCCGCTCGCCCATCGGGCTCTGACTGAAGCACGGTAGAGATTACCGGAGCTTATGGCAAGATAGCCGCGATTCCCGAAGTGATGGCTCCAAAGCTGCTTTTGAAGATGTGCAAATTCAGATAATGACGAACTCGTAAAAACTACATTTTGCTACTTTTTCGTCATTCCTTCGAAGGCGGCAATGGCGGAGCAGGGGATTTATTATTAGTCCATCATTACTTAGGGATTGTAAAATAAAAATACGGACACCTGACTTAACCACAAGAACACAGAGCATCAAAAAACATAAAATATACAGAATTTCCTCTTGACCCTGGACATTAGTATAATGTTTATCGTTAAGGCATCGGCGCGAAAAAAAGACCGCTAAGCACCATCAGTATTAAAGGTGGTGCGGCATGATAGATACTCGCCCGCATATGCCTTTGGTTCTTGGCGATCTTTGTTTGGCAATAATGCAATAAATTTCATATGTTGCCAGCAACTTCATCTCAAGACGTCACGGATTTAGGTTTTAAACCGGAAACAAAACTGGGTTGGCGGGGCTTGGGTCTGCTCACCTTGGTCACGGCTTCGGTTTTGATAATAGTCTATGTCCGGTTGACAAAACAGGAAGAGAAATTTGTGCGGCAGGAGTTTGGCTGGGTCTATAATGACGACTAGAAGCAAAATGTTTCGGCTTTTCTGCCGAGAATGAGAAAAAAACTAACAGGAGGTGCGCTATGTATGGAAAATTCAACGCTTTTGCATTAGGGCTTTCCGCAGCCATTGTCGCCGCGCTCAGCATGCTTGTTCTCGGTATCTTTGGCAATATCGGCATTTACACCGGCGCGGTCAAGATGATGACCCAATGGCATATGTTTTTTAGCTTAACGCCCCTGGGGATTATTGCCGGGATGGTAGAAGCTGCGGTAATAACCTTTGTCTCGATCTATTTGTTTGGTGTGATTTACAACAAGATTTTATAGATCCCGGGTCCATGAGCGTTCGAGAACGGTGCAGATGCAAGGCGGCAGCGATGTTGATTATCCTGGTGTGATATCAACTTTGTTGCCAACGCAGCATAGGCGCCGTTCTCTAATGCCCCGGAAGGCGGCGCCGATTGTATGGAGTGTTATCTCAAGCCGTCACGGATTCAGGTTTATTTCAGGCAAGCCAATTGCGAATTTGGTCAGATCTGCGCTCTGGGTAGTCGGAATTGGCTTGGCACATGTTGTCATTTTGGTCACAAAAAGATGCGAAAAGCGCTCCTCCATCGCTTGCAGATGGAAAAAACGGGGTCCCTTTGTGGGCCCCGTTTTTTGTTGGGGAGGATCGCGACGGCTTAATTGATCGGTGCCCGAAAAATTGCGCTTGACATTTCTGAACGATTGATCTATTTTTTTGAGCAATTGATCAAGCAAGAGCAGCGTTGCGGCGATAACGCCATGCCGGGAGGAAGCAGTCAATGGCAGTGACCGAGGGCGGAGTGGTCCAAGACATACCGATGAACAAAACGCGTCAGAAACTCATCCGCGCAACCGAACGGCTGCTCCGCCGGGACGGTCTCGCCCGGGTGACCACCCGTAAAATTGCCAGGGAAGCCGGGGTGGCAGAAGGGGCACTTTACCATCATTTCGGCGACAAGGCCGAACTGCTGTACGCGGTGGTTCAGCAGAGTATGGGGGATTTTCACGAAGTGCTGGAAAGTCTCCCCCTGCAGGTGGGGCAGCGGACGGTGTGCGAAAATCTGGAGCATACACTGCAGGCGGCATTCGATTTTCAGTTCAGGATCGTCCCGATCGTCTGCTCTCTGTATGCCGACCAGTCGTTGCTGGCCCGCACGCGGGAAATTATGAGCGAACGTGGGATTGGCCCGCAATGTTCCGTCGCCGTGCTTGCCGTTTACCTGCAGGCCGAGCAGCGGCTGGGCCGGGTGGCTGCTGACATCGAGCCGCAGGCCGCGGCCGGATTGCTGCTTGCCGGCGGTTTCCACACGGCGATGCTGGACCATCTCCTTGCCAGGGAAGTAACTCCGGCCGCGGCGCGGCAACGGCTTCGGGAAACGGTACGGACGCTTCTGACCGGTCTTGAGCCGCGTATTGCTGCGGAATCCTTCTCTGCCCCCATGACCGGAAGGTAGAATGATGAAATGGTTGTTTATGCGTGCCGCCATCGCCGGAATCGTGGCAATGGCTCTGGCCGGCTGCACGGTCGGTCCTGATTTTCATACGCCGGCCGTCCCGGCTGTCTCTAGATATACCGCCGCTCCGCTGCCGGCACAGACGGTCGCCGCGCCGACCGACGGTGGCGTCGCGCAGCGTTTCGCTTTTGCCCGGCAGCTCTCTTCCCGGTGGTGGAAGCTGTTCCGCTCGCCGGAACTTGATGCCCTGATCAAGCGGGGGTTGGCGCAGAGCCCCACGTTGTCCGCGGCCCGGGCTGCACTGCGCGAGACTCGGGAGAATTTTCGCGCCGCCGGCGGGGCGCTGCACTATCCGCGCCTCGATGTAAACCTCTGGGCGCAGCATCAGCGCAGCTCAGGGGCGGCCTTCGGCGGCTCTAATATTGAATACAATCTCTACAATGCCTCGGTCGGAGTCTCCTACATCCTGGATTTGTTCGGCGGCCCGCGGCGGCAGCTCGAGGGACTACAGGCGCGGGTCGACTATCAGCGCTACCAGTTCGAGGGTACCTATCTGGCGCTGACGGGCAACATCGTGACCACCGCGATTCGGGAGGCGGCGCTGAGGGAGCAGATCAACACGACGCAGAATATCCTGGCGGTGGAACGAAAACAATTGGCGATGGTGAAGCGGCAGTTCGAACTCGGTGCCGTGTCCAAGGTAGCGGTCCTGTCGCAGCAGTCGCAACTGGCGACCACCAGCGCCACCCTGCCTCCCCTCCAGAAACAGCTCGCCTTCACCCGCCATGCCCTCGCGGTCCTGGCCGGGCAGTTGCCGAGCGCCGGGCTGCCGGTATTTCAGCTGGATTCTCTGCACCTGCCCGAGGTTCTGCCGGTCACCCTACCATCGACCCTGGCCCGCCAGCGCCCCGACATCCGCGCTGCCGAAGCGCTGTTGCATCAGGCCGGTGCGGCGATCGGTGTGGCGACGGCCAATCTTTATCCACAGATAACCCTGAGCGGCAGCTTCGGCACCCAGGCTACCGGCACCGGAGACCTGTTCTCCGGTTCCGGGGCGATCTGGAATATCGGGGCGGGCCTCCTGCAGCCGCTCTTCCACGGCGGCGAACTAAGCGCTAAGCGCCGGGCCGCCGTGGCCGCCTACGATCAGGCGGCGGCGCAATATCGACAGACGGTACTTCTGGCGTTCAAGAATGTGGCCGACGTGCTGTGTGCCCTCGACAGTGATGCCCTGACTCTCCAGGCCCGGGCGGCCGCCGAAGCTGCGGTTAAGGCGAATCTCGACCTGACCCGGCGGCAATTCCGGCTCGGCGCGGTAAACTACCTGGCGCTGTTGGTCGCCCGGCGGGATTACCAACAGGCGCGCATCGGCCTGGTCGCCGCCCGGGCGCAGCGCTATGCGGATACCGCGGCACTGTTCCAGGCCCTCGGCGGCGGCTGGTGGAACCGCTCCCTGGCTGCCGCAGGTAGCCCGGCCAAAGCGAAAATGGATTGATCCGCCGGCCACGGCTTATTTTTTTCCCCAAGAGGTTTCGAATGACCAAACGTATGATAATTATGCTGATTCTCGTTGGCCTGCTGTTCGGCGGGATTTTCGGTTTTCAGGCGTTCAAGGCCCACATGGTTAAAAAATTTATGGCGTCGCGGGGGATGCCGCCGCAGACAGTGTCGACGATCAAGGCCAGCATGCAGCCCTGGCAGCGGCAACTCGAAGCGGTCGGCTCGCTGCAGGCCGTACGCGGCGCCGATCTTGCCCCGGAAGTGGGCGGCCTGGTGGTGAAGATCAACTTCAAGTCCGGGCAGGAGGTGAAAGCCGGGGCGCTGCTGGTCGAACTGGACGCCAGTTCCGATCGGGCCAAGCTGCAAGCACTCAGGGCGACGGCGGAACTCGCCGGGCAGACCTACCGGCGCGACCGGCAGCAATTCCGGGAGCACTCTGTCAGCCAGGCGACCCTGGATGTCGACATGGCCAACCTGAAGAGCGCCAGTGCCCGGGTCGCTGAGCAGCAGTCCTTGCTCGACAAGAAGTTCATCCGGGCGCCTTTTGCCGGCCGGCTCGGCATCCGGGCGGTGGACCTCGGGCAATATCTCCACCCCGGCGCCAAGATCGTCACCCTGCAGGCCCTGGATCCGATCTATGTCGACTTCTATCTGCCGCAGCGCACCATCAGCCAGGTTGCGCTTGGCCAGCCGGTGACGGTCAGGGTCGACGCCTTTGCCGGGAAAACCTTTGCCGGCAAGATCTCGGCCATCAATCCGAAGGTCGATCAGAACACGCGTAACATCCGGGTCCGGGCCATGATCCGTAACCCGGGCCATCTGCTGTTGCCGGGCATGTTCGCGACCACGGACATCGAAGTCGGCCGGCCGCAGCCCCGGGTCACGCTGCCGCAGACGGCGATTTCCTACAATCCGTACGGCAACATCGTCTACCTGGTCAAGCGGAAGGGCAAGGGCCGCAACGGCAGGCCCGGACTCGTGGCCGAACAGAAATTCGTGACCACCGGGGCCACCCGGGGCGATCAGGTGGCCATCATCAAGGGCGTGCAG
>UOEY01000013.1_pt1 | contig 130335 bp, 118 predicted proteins | sample 1989501 | NCBI WGS metagenome assembly UOEY01 (sample SAMEA4712198, study PRJEB27164) | hydrothermal vent metagenome | biome: marine basaltic hydrothermal vent biome; feature: marine hydrothermal vent; material: mineral | place: Pacific Ocean | collected 2011-06-14/2011-07-23 | depth 1691 m | reverse complement strand
CGTTCTATTTATTTTTATTGTTTATAATTGTTCTGATCGCCACATATATTCCCTTGAACCCAATAGAGAATTATGGTCCGCCTTCGCCGGGAACGCCTGTTATGCGGCCTGACTGGTATTTTCTGGTTGTGTACGGTTTTTTGAAGTTAATCCCAGGAGATCTGTCATTTTCTATTCTGGGAGGCAATATCACCCCGGAGACTATTGGTGGTGTACTTTTCCCCGCATTCACGATCCTTGTTTTCGCCTTGATACCGTTTCTCGACAAGGGCAAGGGCGAGGGACTGCAGAATTATACTGAAAATCCGCTTCACCGGCCTTTCATGACGTCATTCGGGATCGGCGGCGGTGTTTTTCTCTGCATGCTTGTCGTCGCAGGTTATATGGATGTGCTTCATCTTACCGCGAGAACGATGTCAATATATATAATCCTTGCAAGTATTGCGGCGTGGAGCATTTCGTACACGCTATTGCGCCTTTACAATAAGAAGAGAATGGGAGAGGACAATGACAAAGCCTAGGTATATTTCTGTGTTGGAGCCATCGGTTACCCGGTGGCTCTAACATCGACCCGGACGAGTACAATTCATACTGAATCCGTGACGGCTTGAGGTAATATCCCACGCAATATGTGGAATTTATTGCATTATTGTCGAATAAATACATTGCGTCCCTTGGCGAACTTTACCCCGCTAATGAGTAAATCCTAGAAAATCAAAGGTGGCAGGTTCTTTCCTGTCATCTTTTTTTTATTGACGCGACCAAAGAAAACAAGCCGGACCTCGTAAACCGTTTCTGGAGCACCGTCAGCACATCCTCGGCATCTTTCTTGCTCGTAAATCTTCCGCATACCGCATCATCGGCGAAAACGGACCACCGTAAAAGCTCCCCTCCCATCCGGATCGGCCAATTTATTCTGCACTCATACTGTCCCGGTATCATTTTTTTTGCAGTACCGAGAATCTTGTGCCGCCAGCTCATATATGTTATTCTTTTTAAGAATATTATTGATCTTTGCCAGCTTTTTCCACTTTGGGGTGGACTGTGTTGCTTCGGGAAGCGGGAGTTGCTTTTGCATGTTTTTCGCATCGGAATAAACTCTTCGTCTATCTTGTTAAGCAAAATAGCGTATCCGCCATTTCTGATAATTATTATTCAGGTGGATAAGTAAGTTATAGCTCCGGTGCGGCATTGATGATATTTACCTCGCCCATAAACAGTCTCAATCGCCGCGCACTGTTTTTATTGTCGCTTTGGTTTATCCTGAGAGCAATATGGCTAATGTGAACAAGATGCCCATCCTCATCGTTGATGATGATGAAGGCATCCGTATCACTTTTGAGCGTTTTCTCGTCCGGGAGGGATACGGCCCCATCGTTACGGCTTCTAACGTAGCCGGAGCACTTGCCGCAGTACGTGAACATGTATTTGATCTGGTTATCTTTGATTTCACACTCGAAGGAGAACGGGGCATACCTCTCCTGAAACAGTTGCGTGAAGCAGGGGTGGACTGCCCTGTTGTGGTCATTACGGGATTCCTCGATGTGGACTCCGCCTCTGAAATTGTCCGCATGGGGGCTTTTGACTATGTCCCTAAACCGGTTAATAAGCAAACTTTGCTGCGCTTTACCGCTCAAGCCCTCCGTCATCGCAGTCTGCAAAACGAAAAAAAGCGCCTTGTCTCGGAGAATGAACAGTATCGCCGTTATCTGGAAGCGGTTTTCCGTTCGGTACAGGATGCCATCATAACCGTTGATGCGGATATGAATATCATTCAGTTCAACAAGAAGGCCAGGGAGTGGATGCTGGGGCCGGACAGAGAGTCTCAGCCTCCGAGGATGATTAGTGATCTTCATGGTGAGTTGGGGGACGCCTGCCGTGAAGATGCTCTGCAGGTGGTCAACAGCCGCAGTGAAGTGAATGAACATCGCATCGAATTTCAGTCAATGAATGAAGGCAAGCGGGTCGTCAGTCTCAACGCCGCTCCCGTTCTCGATGACAGCAAGGCCTTTAAAGGTGTGGTTCTGGTTGCTCATGATATCACGACCAACGGTGTCAAGCGTACCCGGGACCGGAATGGTTTTCATGGTTATACCGATAACAGTCCTGCTATGCAGGAGGTGTACAGCCTGATTGAAAACGTGGGCAAGGTTGATACCACGGTTCTCATAACTGGTGAGTCGGGTACGGGCAAAGAATTGGCTGCCGAGGCCTTGCACGCCGAAAGCCCCCGCCGGAATATGCCTCTCGTCAAGGTTGATTGTGCCTCGATTTCTGAAGAACTTTTGGAAAGTGAACTCTTTGGCCACAAAAAAGGTGCTTTTACCGGTGCAGACAGAGACCGGACCGGACGTATACTTAAGGCGGATGGCGGTACGCTTTTTCTCGACGAGATTGGCGATATCTCACCGCGCATGCAGCTCAGACTGCTCCGTTTTCTTCAGGAGCAGACCTTTTATCCGGTAGGGCAGGATAAACCTGTGCAGGTTGATGTCCGATTGATTACTGCTACGAACGCCGATTTGAAGGATAAGCTCAAAAAAGGGCTGTTCCGAGAGGATCTCTACTACCGGCTCCGTGTTGTCGAAGTTAATCTGCCTCCTCTACGTGCCCGGCGCGAGGGGCTTCCTGTTTTAATCAATCATTTTTTTACCAGATTTCGTGAGAAGCTGGGCCGTGATATCAGCGCAATTTCCGATCAGGCGATGGCAGCTCTTACGCAATACTCCTGGCCCGGTAATGTCAGAGAACTGGAACATACCATTGAGCGAGCCTGTGTTTTGTGTACAGGTTCGACCCTCTCTCTTGAATGCCTCCCCGATGAAATTACCAAGCCGGACATTCAGCGTCCCCTTCTCTCCGCTGATGAGCAGAATAATTTTGTCGAACAGCACCAACCTGCCAATGAATCGTTTCCTGCCTCCCGTAGAATCGAATTACGCTCGTCTCCATCCCTCACCAGGGATGATATTGTCGATGCTCTTCGTCTTGCGGGCGGCAATAAAGTGAAAGCTGCCCATCTCCTTGGAATTCACCGGAGTACCTTGTATCGAAAAATTAGCCGCCTCCGCATAGTTGTTGATGCGACATAGTTGTTCCTTTGCGACATTTATGTTGCAAAATATGTCGCACTGCGACTGTAGCGTTGCGACACAGTTTGCCTCTTCCTCCCCACTCCATTTTGAGTTTATTTTTTCTTGAAAAGTTTTTATTCTTTTGTTTCAGTTAATTACCTTTTTTATCTCTCGATAGCGGGCAAGTAAAAAAATAAATGGCACGCTACATGCTATAAAGAGGGCAAAGCAAAACAAACAGATTCTGGGACATAAACAGAATGAGAACTGAGAAAAGAAAATTAATACCCGGAATAAGAATCAAACAAGAGGAGAACAATATGAACGAGATATGCCCGGCAGCAGTAAAAGTAAGGACGAAAAGCGCGGAAAAGGTCAATGTCGAGATGGAAGTAAATAAGGCGGCCATCGCTACTATCGGAATTGCCGCCGGAATTGTCGGCGCATGGGTTTTGAGTGCTTTTGTCGGTGGCGTGATCGCCAGTGGTGGAATTCTTCCGCTGATTATGAATTGGTTTCATGCGGTAACCGGATAATCGGGAATCAATGGAAAATGACCAAGTAGAACAGGAGGTAGTAAAATGAAGGGAACAACGAATATTAAGACTCAGGTGCGGACTGGCACCCGCGAGAACGCAAGTGTTTCCGATGAAGTTTCAAAGGCGGGTATTTATACCATCGCTGTGGTATCTGCGGCTATCGGGATTTGGGGCCTGGCATGTTTCGTCGGTGGTTTAGTGGCCAGCGGCGGCCCGCTTGCCTTTATCGGCAACTGGTTTCGTGCGGTTTCCGGAATGTAGTTGATGGTTGACGCACATCGGGGATTAGCTTAACTTTCCAGTTTTATAAATGCGGGGTGAAAATAGGTGGCAATAGGTAAGGGGCAAGAGGGGCGCGAGGTGGAGAAAACGAGCGATAGAGGTTAATCGTTTTCAAAAAAAGCTGTTTTTGTTGTAATAGTCAGGTTAGATTGCTGTCAATCTCAGGAAGACAGGCAAGCCGGGGAGAAATATTCTCTCCGGCTTTTGTTGTGTCTATAAAATTTTCATAATGAATGGCGGTGCTATGCTTTCGTTGCGGAAGATTTTATTCAGTGTTTTCTGCGCAGTAGCATCATTGCTGACTGTGGTGGTTATCCTCGGCCTTTTGCAATACCGTTTTACCAGTCAGTTTGATACCATCATTTACCAGGGTGAAAAGATTCTGTTCAGATTTACGACCCTGCATGAGCAAATGACGCACTCAATGCTTGCTGAAAACTGGAGTGAGGTTGATAAGGCCGCTGATAAGGTTGAATCTCTGAACAGTGAATTGACCAGGCTTTTGGAGAACAACCAGGTGCCGGACGAGTACAAACTGGCATTGATCAATCAGGTTGACCTGCATGGTATAGCCTTGCTTGCCAGGCGGGTCGCCACTGATCCGAACAACAGAAGAGCCAATGTCCTTCGACTGAACGGTCAACTGAGACAGCTTGCCGATAATCTGATGCAATTCGACCGGGTCCTGGCCACCCGGATGAGAACACGGCTCGTGCGTTTCCAGGGATTGGCTATCGGGGCACTTACCCTTATTATTGCCGGTGTTTCACTACTGATTATTTTGCTCTATCAGAAAGCGTTGATGCCTTTGATTTTACTCTCGCAACATCTGCAGAAGCCGAACCAGGTCGAGCCCTTGTCTATAGACCCCCGTTCGTGCAAGGAGATAGCGGATTTGACCGATCATGTTAACACGATGATTGCCGCCGGCCGCCTGGCGTCCGCCAATTACGATCAAAGCAGCGGCCGCTATTTTTTTGCTCCCCGGGAACTAAACAAGCTGAGTAATTATCTCAATGGAATTATTAACTATACTCAACTGCTCATTGACGAGGTGGAGCAAAATAATGGTGATGATGAAAGTTTGGAGATACTTAAAAAGGTTCAACAGTCAGGAGAACTGATGGGCTCAATTTTACAGAATAAACAAGGAGGGAGGCAGAGAGATGACTAGTCAAACAGATGAGAACAATAATAATGGGGGAATAGTACCACCGCCGGGCATTCCGCCTCGGGGGCCGTGGGAGAATTGCCTCTATGGCATGTGGCGCACTCCCCTGGGGTTGGTCGGCCTGGCCATGATAACGATCAGTGTTGTCCTGATGATGGTCGGCTTGGCTATCGATATGCTCGGCCTTGTCCAAAATGCCTATTTCGCGGCGTTTTGTTATATGATTCTGCCGATGTTCATGGTCCTCGGTCTGTTGATTATTCCACTGGCCTGTTATTTTCACAGTCGTCACTGGTTTAAGGAGTCTCTGGGTGCGGGACTGAGTGATAAGGCGCTGTGTATCGATCTCAGTAACCCCCGCCATAGAAAATACCTGATTGGGTTTGTCGCCTTGACTGTACTCAATATGTCAATTCTTACCATTATCGGATACGAGGGCTATGAATTTACCGATTCCCCTTATTTTTGCGGCCAGCTTTGCCATAAGGTTATGGCTCCTGAGTATACGGCCTATTTGCGGTCCCCTCATGCCAGGGTCCGATGTGTCGAGTGTCATATCGGCCCGGGCGTGTCCTGGTTCGTTAAAGCAAAGATTTCCGGCCTCGGGCGGGTGGTTGATGTTATTACCGGTAATTACCCCAGGCCTATTCCTACGCCCCTCAAGCATTTGCGGCCGGCGCGTGATACCTGTGAGCAATGCCATTGGCCGGATAAATTTTCCGGCAAGAAAGTTTTGACGTTTTACAGCCTTACCGATAAGGACCAGATTCATCCCCAGAAGGAGGTGATCGCCCTGCACATTGGCGGCCGGAATCCGTATACCGGCAAGTTTGAAGGAATTCACTGGCATGTCAGCAAGGATGTGAAGGTTGAGTACCTGGCCTTGAACAGGAAGCGGACGAAAATCGGTACGGTTAAGGTCACCCTCCCTAATGGCGTAACAGAGGAATTCTACTCTGACGAGGTTCCGGCCAAAGGTCAGAAGGGAACATGGCGGACCATGGATTGTCTTGATTGCCATAACCGACCGACCCACAATTTTGACCGCCTCGATGATCGGGTTGATTTTGGTCTGATGACCAAGGCCATTGATCCGTTAATTCCGGGAATCAGGGCAGACAGTCTTACGGTTTTGACGAAAAAATACGCCTCACGCGATCAGGCCAAAAAACAAATTGTCGGAACGCTTATGGACTTACAGGCCAAGCGCAATGGCGATGCGTTTGTCAAGAAAAAGAGTGAGCAGATCGTTAAAGCCGGACAATTCCTGCTAACCTCATATCTGAGAAACGTTTGGCCGGCAATGAAGGTTACCTGGGGTACCTACAAACTACAGCTCGGACATCGGGACGCGGATGAGGGGTATGGTTGTTGGCGATGTCATGATGATGAACATAAAACAAAATTCGGCAAGGTCATTCCTCAGAATTGTGACCTGTGTCATGATGAACCGAATTGATTCAGATATCCGGATTATATCGTAATTCTATATAAAAAAACAAAAAAAGCATGATGCCGGGGAACCGGTATCATGCTTTTTTTTTAAGTGCTTCTATACCAAAATCAGCTTGGCGAGCTGAATTCCCGCCGCTGCGGGAATTCAGAGTATTTATATTAGCTGAGTTTTATTGAGAACCTCTCTTTTGTAATGGTTTTGGTTTTATACCGGCCTGATCTCCACCTTGTTCTGAAGATATTCTTTTACCTCGCCGATAGAGACCTCTTGGCGGTGAAAAATGCCGGCAGCCAGGGCGGCGTCCGCTTCGGTCCTGGTAAAGACTTCCTGGAAATGGGCAACATTTCCGGCCCCGCTTGAAGCGATAACCGGGATGGAAACAGCGTTCTTGACGGCATTGATCAGTTCAAGGTCAAAGCCTGCATTGGTGCCGTCCCTGTCAATGCAGTTGAGCAGGATTTCCCCGGCCCCGAGCTGCTCGCAGACCTTGGCCAGGGTCACGGCGTCAACCTCCCGGCCTTCGCGGCCACCTTTAATGGTACACTGGTACCAGCAGTAGTGTTCTCCTCCCGGTCCGGGAATGGTCGTTTCAATGACATGATGATTGACAGCGTCCGGTGTTTTGACATAAACCCGGCGGGGATCAATCGAGATGACCACGGCCTGGTTACCGTAAACCCGGGAGATCTGGGCGATGGAGTTCATGCCGGCTGCCTGTCCTGTTTTCAGGATATCTTCAACAATGAGGACCGCATCGCTGCCGATGGAGATTTTGTCGGCGCCGGAGCGGAAATACTCGGCGGCAACCTCCAGGGCCGACCAATGTCTGCCGTCCTTATCCTTATAATCACGGATACCGCCGCCGATGGTCAGGGGGACAAAGACATTTTTTGAAGTCAGCTCCAGTACCTTGAGCATGGGCATGTCCTTCAGCGGAAAGTCCCGGAAGGCGGTGATGTTCAGAAAGGTGATCTCGTCGGCCCCTTCTTCGTAATAACGGCCCGCAAGCTGGACCGGCTTGCCGAGATTGCGGACCTCGCCGTTTTCACGGACGTCATACTGATCGCCCTTGGTCACGACCAGGTCACCCTGGTTATTGGTCCGCACGTCCAGGCAGGCGATAATTCGTTTGGCGAGCCTGGTTGGGTCGGGGCCGGCGGCAGGGATGATCGCTTCACGGGTGGTATCCAGGAAATTCGCCAGCAGGGCAAGCCCCGCTTTGCCGCTTTTTTCCGGGTGAAACTGGGTGGCGATGATGTTGCCTTTCTGGATGGCCGAGACAAACTCGTAACCATAGTCGGTGGCTGTCAGTACCCATTCGTCCGTTTCCGGGGCAACGTGATAGGAGTGGACAAAGTAGAATTTCTCATCGCCATGCAGGCCGTTGAAGATGCGGGATGGCTGTCTTGCCTTGATGCCGTTCCAGCCGATATGCGGAACCGCCAGGTCAACGGTAAACCGTTTGACCTGGCCCGGAATAATACCGAGACCGGGAACGCCGGGTGCTTCTTCGCTGCCGTCAAACAGGACCTGCAGGCCGAGGCAGATGCCGAAAAATGGCCGTCCTGACCGAAGATAGGAGGTTAGGGGGTCGATAAAATTCTTTTCGCGCAGATTGTGCATCATGGAGCCGAAACCGCCGACACCGGGGAAGACGAGTCGATCGGCCTGCAGGATGTCGTCGCCGTTTGAGACAATCTGAACGGTTTCACCGAGTCGTTCCAGGGCGTTAATCACTGAACGGACATTGCCGGCGCCGTAATCAAGAAGAGCGATCATGATTTTTTCTCAAAGGTTGCTTCAATGGATGAATTTATGGGTAACGGGATGTCTTTATTGACTTGCTGCCGCAAGGCCCGCGAAAACACTATTTTAAAAGGTCGTTACCGGGTGGGCACAAGTTAAGGGCATTGAGGTGATATTGACAAGTTATTTTTCTGGACAGCCGTAAAATGACATGGCAGTCTATCGCAAACAGGGAGCCGTGTGCAAGCGAAAGATGACGCTTTCGGCAAAACCCTGAATCCGTGAGCATTCGAGAACGCTCACGGATTCGGGAAAACGTTAAGGTAACAATCCATGCAAGCCATGATCCTGGCAGCCGGCCTTGGCACCCGCCTGCGGCCGTACACGCTGTTTCGGCCCAAACCGCTCTTCCCGGTGTTGAACCGGCCTCTGCTGTTGATCCTGCTGGACATGCTGCGCCGGGCCGGCTGTTCTCATATCGTCGTCAACGCTCATCACCTGGCCGCCCGGATCGGGGAGGCGATTGCGGATATGCCGGATGTCCGGTTTCAGTACGAGTCCGAAGTCCTCGGAACCGGCGGCGGCCTGCGCCTGGCCCTGTCTGAATTTACGGAAGAGCCGGTCCTGGTTATGAACGGCGACATCTTTCATACTGTCGACCTGGCCGCCCTGTCCCGCTATCATGCCCAATGCGGCAATTCGATTACCATGGCCATGCATGATTATCCCCGGTTCAATACAGTGCGGGTCAGGGAAGACCGGGTTCTGACCTTCCGGCCGGACATGGTTGTACCGGGCCGCGACCTGCTGGCCTTTACCGGCATTCATGTCGTTTCGCCCGAGGTTATCCGGCAGATTCCGTCCCGACGATTTCATCATATTATTGATCTTTACGAGGAGTTGGTACAACGCGGTGAAAAAATAGGAATATTCCGCGTTGACGGCTGTTTCTGGCGCGATATGGGGACCCCGCAGGATTACCTGGATCTGCATGGGGAACTTCTTGGCGGTGGTATTCGGCAGTCCCTCCTCCCCTTGCCGCGACTCCGGGGCAACTGGCTTGTTGATGATCAGGCCGTCCTGGCCGCAGGTTTGGAACTCGCCGACTGGGGATGCGTCGGCAAGGCGGTTATCGGCCGGGACGTGAAGCTCAGGCGCTGCGTGGTCTGGGACGGGGCGCGCATCCCCGCCGGCTCGCGGCTGGAGAATGTTATCGTAACCCCGCCCCCTGCTGTCATGGCAAGTGACAAATAACGCAAGATGCGTCAGCTGGTGCTTGACACTGTCTCCGAGCCGGAGGTTTTTTCATCAAATGACCTTGCCCGGCCTCCGGTGCCGGGCCGGCGGCAGGATGGATTTTTTCTGGACTCATACAATTTTCTCATGTATACTTGAGATGTTACATGGCAGAAGGCGGAATAGAGACAAGGTTTATAGCTGGCTCGTCAGTTCGGCATTGGTCATGGTTGTCGGTCCTTCATTTGATGAGACAAAAACGCTTCCTGTGTGGAGTTTTTTCGGGATTGATTTGTTTTCATCCATAAGGTGGGCATGTGGTCGCATTTATACGGAGTGTATACATCATCGTGCTGGTATCGATTCTGGGCGGAACCGTGGTGTTATTCTGGAATACGGAGCACAAGCAGCCGGTCATCAGTTATAACGATTTTTTGACCAGTCTTGACAACAACGAAATCGCACAGGTGAACTTCAAGGGCGGCAATATAATGCTGACCGACACCTTCGGCCGGAAGTTTTCCACTTATTCTCCGGATGTCCCCCGTCTGCTCCCGAAATTGCTGGCCAAGAACGTGGTGATCCATGGTGAGTCCGATCGTCCTTCCCCGGTCTGGAATGTATTGACGGTGGTCATCCCGGTCTCTCTCATTATTCTGGCCTGGTTTTTCCTGGCCCGTAAACAGATCAAGAGTGAGGACGACTCCGATTTTGCCAAGGATAAGGCTATTCAATTCGCCCGCAGCGGCAAACAGATAACCTTTCGCGATGTGGCCGGTGTCCAGGAAGTCAAGGAGGAACTCATGGAGGTTATTGATTTTCTCCAGAAACCAAAGAAATACAGCAAACTGGGAGCCGTTATCCCGCACGGCGTTCTTTTTCAAGGGCCGCCGGGCACCGGGAAGACCTTGCTGGCCCGGGCCGTTGCCGGTGAAGCCGGCGTGCCTTTTTTCAGTATCAGCGGCTCTGATTTTGTCGAGATGTTCGTCGGGGTAGGGGCCTCCAGGGTCCGGGATTTGTTCCGGGAAGCCAAAAAGAATGCGCCTTGCATTATTTTTATTGATGAGATCGACGCAGTAGGCGGCCAACGCACGGCCGGCGGGACGACAGGGGGAGGGGATGAAAGGGGGCAGACCCTTAATGCCCTGCTTGTTGAAATGGATGGTTTTACCACGGATGAGACCATTATCATTCTTGCCGCCACCAACCGGCCGGACATCCTTGATCCCGCATTGCTGCGGCCCGGACGTTTTGATCGGCAGATCAACGTTCTGCCGCCCGACGTCAAGGGGCGGTTGGCAATCCTCAAGGTTCATACCCGGAAGACCCCGCTGGCCAAAGACGTGGACCTGGAAAGTGTTGCCCGCGGCACCCCCGGCTTTACCGGTGCCGAACTGGCGAGCCTGGTCAATGAGGCGGCCATTATTGCCGGCCGATCCGATAAAAAATTTCTTGAAAATCAGGATTTTGATATGGCCAAGGACAGAATTCTGATGGGCATTGAACGTGTCGGGATGGTGATCAGGGAAAAGGATCGCAAGACCATGGCCTATCACGAGGCCGGCCACGCTATCCTGGCAAAATTCCTGCCGTCAGCGGATCCCCTGCACAAAATATCCATTATTCCCAGGGGCAAGGCCCTGGGCAGTACCCAGCAACTGGCTATGGATGACCGGCATGCTTATTCCAAGGAATACCTGCTCAGCCGGATATCCATTCTGATGGGCGGACGTGTGGCCGAGGAAATCGCCCTTAATCAACAGACCACCGGTGCCGAGGATGACTTTCAGCAGGCGGTTCAGATCGCCACGAAAATGGTGTGCAACTGGGGCATGGTCGACGAAATAGGGCCTATTTCCTATGCCGTTGATGACGGCGGGTTTCTGGGTGAACACCTGGTCCGGGGGCAATACAGCGAAGAAACTGCCCGTCGTATCGATCAGGAGGTGAAAAGGCTGGTCGAGGAGTGTTATTGCAAGGCCAGAGAAATTCTGCAAAGAGAAAGGGATTTCCTTGGTCGCCTGGCGGATACGCTGCTGATCAACGAAACGCTGGACAGGGAAGAAGTGGACATCATCTATACCTGCACCGCGCAGAAAAGGAGCGAACAGGTCGAGGATGAAGGTCAGGAGGATAAGGTGTTTGCCGACCTCGAGGCCTGGGATCAGAATCATGCTCTCTCCTGATTCCCTGGTGGCCCAGGCGGGCATTATCCGTAGTCTGCCTCTGAACAGGAAAAGTTGGTTTTCACAGTATTGAAGATGAAATAACTGGCTGTTGCGGCCAGAAAACCAAAGCTGCGGGAGTTTGACAGTGACACGATTTCACTCAAGAGTTCTGGAAGGGTTAATCAACGTCATTTCGCGTAACAAGGCCTCATTGCTGGGGGGCATTATAGTGATAGTGCTTTTCCCGGTGCTGTTTGTGTCCATTTTGTTCGATATGCAGGGAGTTGTCCAGAATCCCTATTTCGGTTTTCTCATTTACCTGGTCATGGGGCCGCTCTTCGTTCTCGGTTTGGTGCTGGTACTGGTCGGCTCTTTTTTCGCCGGAAATGATGATGATATGGGGCTGCTCACGGTTGAATATTTCAAGGAACAGCTCAATCGGCCCGGCCGTTTCAGTCGTATCCGGAAGTTGGTTTTTTTAACCTCTTTACTTACCTTTATTACTCTCTTTGTCGTCGGGGTTGTGACCTATACCGGTTTTAATTATACGGAATCGGTCAGCTTCTGCGGCAAGTTTTGCCATCAGGTAATGAAACCTGAATATGTGACCTATACCAATTCCCCCCATTCGCGGGTTCCCTGTGTTAAATGCCATATCAGTTCAGATTCCCGGTGGTTCACAAAGTCAAAGTTTTCCGGGGTGAAGCAACTTTTTGCGGTCATGTTTCATACCTATAGCCGGCCCATCAAAACTCCCATCACCGCCCTGCGGCCGGAACGGAGGACTTGTGAGGGGTGCCACCGGCCAGAGGAGTTTCCCGGCGATATCCTCAAGGTCGAGGATAAGTTTCTGCCGGACGAGAAGAACACCCATGTGCAGACGATTATGCTCCTGAGAATCGGAACCGGAGACTACCGCGGCAGAAAGGCCCAGGGCATTCATTGGCATGTATCAGAAAACTATAAGGTCTTATACAAGAGTTCCCCAGACCATAAACGGATTTCCGAGGTCACGCTCATTGGTCCGGACAAGAAAAAAGTTGTTTTCATAAATACCGATTCCGCCGGTCGTGTATCTGAACCTGGACCATATAAGGAGCGGGTTATGGATTGTATGGATTGCCACAACCGGCCCACCCATGTTTTCCTCTCTCCCAACGAGGCACTGGACCGGAAAATGGCAACCGGCATCATCCCCGATAACCTGCCCTATATTAAAAGGCAGGCCCTGGCCGCGATTACCAAAAAATATGCCTCTGCCGATACGGCCAGATTCGGCATAGCCAAAGATATACTGGGCTGGTACCGGAAGAATTATCCGGATATTGTCCGCACGAAAAGGGCTCTGTTGGATAAGGCGGTCAGGGGCGCGCAGCAGGCATATGTGGAGAATGTTTTCCCGCAGATGAACATAGGCTGGGGAACCTACCAGAGTTTTATCGGCCACAAAAACGGCAGTGGTTGCTTTCGTTGCCACAGTGGAAAATTCAAAACAGTGACGGGCAAGACCATCCCCAACAACTGTGATCTCTGCCACCTTATTCTGGCCAGGAATAAACCGGCCATGGACATTTTCCGTATTTTAAAAAGCTCGATCCGTTGATCCGTGCCGGTAAGCGGTGCGAAAAAAAATGAGATTTCCGTTGGGCAATAGTGATGCAATACTATATAATATCCTTAAGTTATAGTGGTTGCCGGATTTAACAACAGGGCGTCTTAATCTTAAGAGGAGGAATGAGATGATCAAGAAGATTATGGTGGCTACGGATGGCTCCGAATTGGCTGAAAAGGCGGCGGCGTATGCAATAGATATGGCCAAACAGTTGCAGGGCGAACTCCTGGCGCTTTTCGTCATGGATGACAGTCGAGACCCGGTATTGTCATCAGGGCTGGAGATCCCTTTCCGGGACCTGCAAAAAGCCTTTAAGGAAAAACTCAGTGAGATCGGGGAAGAGGCCATTGCCCGTGTTCGGGAAATGGGCAAGGAAAAGGGAGTAAAAGTAAGCGGGAAACTCATCGGTAGCAGCAGTGCCGTACAGGGGATCATCGAGGCGGCCAGGGAAGAAAAAGCGGATTTGATCGTGGTCGGCACCCATGGACGTACCCATTTCCTCGATGTCCCGGTGGGCAATGTCACCAGGAAGCTAGTTTCAGCCAGGAAACCCTGTCCGGTCATGGTCGTTCCCGTCTCATAGCCGGGCCGGCCCGGACGCAATAATTCCTGAACCGCTAACGTGGCAATGGTGAAATACCGCGCTGTTTCGGCGCTTTTCCTGACCGGACAGGGCCGAAACAGCGCTGCAGGTTTTTGAGATGTATTTTCTTCGGCGACATAAAAAGCTCGAAGAAACTCAGAGCGAAAGCCATGTCGGTGACCGCAGGGTACATCTGGCCAATGAACGGACCTTTCTTGCCTGGATCCGCACCGCCATTGCTATAATGGCATTCGGCTTCATAGTTGAGAAGTTTTCTTTTTTTCTCAAACTGGAGATGATAAGAAAAAACTATGAAAAAGCCGGTCTCGAGTCCGCTTATCTCCTGGGCTTTGTTTTAATCGGCTTTGGCTGTCTGATTGGCTTGCTGGCTATCGTTCATTATATTATTAATGAAAAAGATATTGAAAACAACAGATTCAAGCCGTCCATTCTCCTGGATCTGCTCTTTGGCGTCATCTTGATCGCCTTGATTCTTGCCGTGGTCGTCTTTTTCTGGAGATGGATGTAGAGGTGTCCCGGCAAGCGCCTGCAGCCACGTCTTGCCGGGACACCGAATTACTTCGCAATCCTGCGTCGTTGGTCATTTGACATGACACTCAATGAACCTTGATTACTCTGTTGCTTGATTTTTTTTCACCGCAATTCAATTATTTGTCCAGTTCGCAAAGTTTCAGTACGTCAGGGGTTGGGGTGCTGAGACAGTAAGCGAGTTGTTTCTGTTCCGCCGCATTGAGTTGCGCTCCGTGCCTGACCATGTTTTTGATGGTTCGTTTCCACGAACCTTTTCCCTGTCTTTTTTGTATTTTTTCGCAGATCCTGGTCTTGTAATGGCATTTTTCGCAGCGGCTGGTAACAAGCTGAGTGCAGTTTGCTGCAGCAAAAGCGGATGAGCTGTTCCACAGGAGCGCCGTGGCGGCAATGATCAGAACGACAGCGGAAAGGGAAGAGATCAGGACGAGCCCCCTAGGCCTTTTTTGAGCGCCCGGGCCATGCGGTTTTTCCCCGGTGAGTGTTTCCCGACACAAATTCAAGTTTTTTCTTATCATTATCGATACCTGATCATGTTTTTGTCGGTTGGTTCGCTGTTGGGATAGGAGCAGGGCAGGCCGCGATAATTCAGGAATTCAAGGGTGCTGCCGACCGATTTAAGATAGTCGGGCGTGAGCGGGATCTTCCCCTTGCCTCCCGGTGCGTCAAGGGCATAGGTCGGAACGGCCATGCCCGAGACGTGACCGATCAGGTTACGCATGATTTCCAGACCTGTGTCAATGGTGGTGCGGAAATGGCCGGTCCCCCGGGTCAGATCGGTCTGAAAAAGATAGTAGGGTTTGACCCGGATCTGCAGGAGTTTGCACATCAGGTCCCGGATGACTTCAATCCGGTCATTGACCCCTCGCAACAAAACGGTCTGGCAGCCGAGGGGGATGCCGGCGTCGGCCAGACGCGCGCAGGCCAGTTGTGATGCGGCGGTAATTTCGGCCGGATGGTTGAAGTGAGTGTTGATATAAAGCGGATGATATTTTCTGAGCATGTTCGCAAGCCTGGAGGTGACGCGCATGGGCAGGGTGCAGGGTACCCGGGTGCCGATACGGATCACCTCAACGCTCTTGATGTCGCGAACAGCCTTGAGAATTTTCTCCAGCCGTTCATCGCTCAACAGCAGCGGGTCCCCGCCGGATAAGAGTACTTCGCGGACTTGCGGCGTTTTTCGTAAATAGTCAAGGCCTGCCTGGACCGTCGAGTCGTTAATGACCATCTCCGGCCGGCCCACCTTGCGCTTGCGCGTGCAGAATCGACAGTACATGGCGCATTGGCCGCTCACCAGGAACAGGACCCGGTCGGGATATTTGTGGACCAGGTTGGGAACCGGGCTCAGGTTTTCTTCGTCAAGCGGGTCCACCATTCCCCCGGTGTCCTTGATTTCCCGGATGTCCGGTATCGCCTGGCGCCAGAGGGGAGTTCCCGCTTTGCGAATCAGTCCCATGTAATATGGATTGATCCGCATGGGATAAACGCTGCTGACTTCAGTGATTTCGCGTGAGTTGAGGGCGGGGAAATCAGCCAGTTGATCGGCGCTGATAATGCTTTCTTTTAACAGTTTTCGCCAGGTTGTCATTGCCCGTTTTATGGTTGAGGACGGTAGGAGAAGTATAAAAACATTTCATAACTTCATATATACCTGGTCAACCGGTGATACGTCAACATGGGAGGGCGGCTCTCCGATCCTCTGCCGGCGGGCCGGTTTTTTTTCACGACAGCGGCAATGGTCCACTACGCCGGCCGGGCGCTAGTTTGTTCCATGCCGCATAAGCCCGGCTGCAACGCGTGTTCCGGCTTGAACGCCTGAAAAACATGGTGCATGGTTTCCGGCAGCATGGCCGGTATCAGATAGCGCTCCTCTTGCCGGTGCAGCCCCTCCACCCAGGTGGTGCGAAACAGGGCCGGAATGCCGGCACGGGAGATGACCGTGATGGACTTGATGACGGCCGCAATGTCCACGGGAACTCCAGCCAGGACATGATAGCGCTCCGGAGTCGCCTTGATATCCATGGCGATAAAATTCAGCAGATTATCTGCCAGCAGCCGTTTCAGGACCTCGGGCCTGGAACCGTTGGTGTCCAGCTTGACGAGAAAGCCCATCTCCCGCACCGCCCGGCAGAAATCCGCCAGGCCCGGCTGCAGGGTCGGTTCCCCGCCGGAGATGACGACCCCTTCCAGCATGCCCGCCCGCTCCTGCAGGAAAGAAAAAATTGCCTTCTCTGATATCTCCCCTCCAGGATTCCTTGATGATAGCAGGGAACCGTTATGGCAAAAGGGACAGCGGAAATTGCACCCCTGGGTAAAGACCACGGCCGCCATTTTACCTGGGTAGTCGCAGAGTGAAAATCGTTGCAGCCCGCCCAGACGCATCATTGTTACCCCGTGCCCATCGGACACTACCGCCGTTCCCCGCCGGTCACCTGGTAACGGCTGCGCAAGTTGAACTCTTCACGTTTGCCGCTGTTCCACTGGTCGACCGGGCGCAGGTAGCCAACCACCCGGGAGTAGATCTCGGTACGGGCGCCGCAGTCCGGACACTGCTGCTGCTCGCCGCGCAGGTAGCCGTGCTCCGGACAGATGGAAAACGAAGGCGTGATGGTGAAATAGGGCAGGCTGTATGAACTGCAGACCTTTCTGACAAACGACTTGACCGCGTCGGGGTCGGCAACCGACTCACCCAGAAAGACGTGCTGAACCGTGCCGCCGGTGTACCGTGACTGCAGGGGGTCCTGCAGTTCAAGAATTTTGAAAATATCGTCGCTGAAATTGACCGGCAGCTGGGTGGAGTTGGAATAAATGGGTACCTGGCCATCCCGGCGGGTCCGGAGTGCGCATTGCATCTCCGGAAACCGTTTGGCATCCAGCCTGGCCAGCCGGAAGCCGGTGCCTTCGGCCGGTGTCGCCTCCAGGTTGTAATGGTTGCCGCTTTCTTCCTGGAACTGCTGCAGCCGCGTGCGCATGTGATCCAGCACCCGGATGGCGAACTGCTGCCCCTCGGGGTCACCGATGGTCTGCCCCATGAGATTCAGGCAGGCCTCGTTCATGCCGATGAGTCCGATGGTGGAGAAATGATTATCCCAGTATTTTTCGAATCGCTCCCGTACATGGCGCAGATAGTAACGGGTGTAGGGATACAGCCCTTTTTCCGTGAACTGTTCAAGTACCTTGCGTTTTGTTTCCAGGCTGGTATGGGCAATTTCCATGAGCTGGTCAAGCCGGAAAAAGAAATCCGCTTCGTCAGCTGCCTGGAAACCGATGGCTCCCATATTAATGGTCACCACGCCGATGGAACCTGTCAGGGGGTTGGCGCCGAACAGGCCGCCGCCGCGCTTTTCCAGGTGGCGGGTATCAATACGCAGGCGGCAGCACATGGAGCGGGCGTCATCAGGTGAGAGATCGGAGTTGACAAAGTTGGCAAAATAGGGAATCCCGTACCGGGCCGTGACCCGCCAGAGCGGTTCCAGGCCGGGATCGTCCCAGTTGAAATCCTTGGTGATGTTATAGGTGGGGATCGGAAAGGTGAACACCCGGCCCCTGGCATCACCCTCGGCCATCACCTCGAGAAAGGCGTGGTTAAACAGGTTCATCTCGGCCTGGTAGTCGCTGTAGACGGTATCCTGCCGCCGGCCGCCGATCACCACCGGCTGAGCGGCCAGGTTCCCGGGTACCTGCAGATCCAGGGTCAGGTTGGTAAACGGGGTCTGGAAACCGACCCTGGTCGGCACGTTGAGGTTGAAGATAAATTCCTGTAATGCCTGTTTGACCTCGTCAAACCCCAGGTTGTCATGCCGGATATAGGGGGCAAGCAGGGTGTCAAAGGAGGAAAAGGCCTGGGCTCCGGCCGCCTCGCCCTGCAGGGTGTAGAAGAAGTTGACGATCTGGCCAAGGGCGGTGCGCAGATGCCGGGCCGGGGCTGACTCGGCCTTGCCCGGCGCTCCCCGGAACCCCTGGGACAGTAGATCCTGGAGGTCCCAGCCCACACAGTAGACCGAAAGCTGCCCCAGGTCATGGACATGCAGATCACCCTGCTGATGGGCCTGCCGCACCTCGGGAGTGTATATCCTGTTCAGCCAGTACACCTTGCTGACTTCGCTGGCAATGTAGTTGTTGAGGCCCTGCAGGGAATAGGCCATGTTGGAGTTTTCCTCAACCTGCCAGTCCAGCCGCTCCAGGTAGCTCTCGATGAGCTTTACGTCCGCTTTGTTGACCATCTCGCGGATGCGGGCATGCTGGTCCCGGTACAGGATATAGGCCTTGGCGGTTTTCTTGTACGGCGAGGCCAGCAGCACTTCCTCTACCAGGTCCTGGATCGCCTCCACCTCCAGGGTGGTATCCGGCAGCATGGTCCGGGCCAGGGCCAGGACCCGGATGGTGAGCCGCCGGGCCTCGGGGCCGCCGAATTCGCCGGTGGCCCGGCCGGCCTTGAGGATGGCCATGGTGATCTTGTCCACAGCAAAGGGCACAATCCGGCCGTCACGTTTACGGATTTTTTGCTGGAAGTCCCAGACGACAGGCGTTTTGTTTTCATGTTTAGTGGTGCCGGCAGGAAAGTCTGCCGCGGGTACGGCCTGGATAGATGCGGACATATCTTTCTCCTTTCCTCGAAGGGTCAAGTATGGATGATTTCTTGCCGGCAGGTCTTCGGACTTGTGGCCAAAAGGATATATGAAAAATATCCGTGCCTACTGACCGTCGCTTCCCGTCCGCCAGAGATGGACAGTGCTTTTCCCGTTGTCGGGAGACGGTGGTCGTTGCCATTTACCGCTGCGGGACAGTTCCGGATTTACACCGGATTCCCTGTCGTGTGTCTTGGCGACACAGTTCACGCTTCCCGTGAAGCGTACCGGCAATCATAATCCTGAATCCGTGAGCGTTCGAGAACGGATTCAGGATAAGGACTGATACCACTATATATTGTGCCTTGCTCCTGGTCAAGCACTAAATATGTCACCGGTGCAGCCAGTCCATATACAACCGTACCCCTTCCTCGACGGTCTTGAACGGCGCGTCATAACCGGCGGCCCGCAAGGCGCTGATATCCGCTTCGGTGAAACTCTGGTAGCGTCCTTGCAGGTGGTCGGGGAAGGGGATATATTCCAGCTTGCCCCGGCCATGCCAGTCGAGCACGGCCTTTGCCACATCGTTGAAGGGCTGACTCCGCCCGGTACCCAGGTTGAAAATGCCGGATTTGTCCGGGTGGCGCATAAACCAGAGGTTGACCGCCACGATATCGTCCACATAGACGAAGTCCCGCCGCTGTTCGCCATTGCCGTAACCATCACAACCTTCGAACAGTTTCGCCACCCCGGTGTCATGCAGCTGATTGTTCACATGAAAGGCGACGCTGGACATGCTGCCCTTGTGCTGCTCGCGCGGACCATAGACATTGAAATAACGGAAACCGACAACCTGGCTGGCGGCCCCGGGCAGAAGCCGGCGTACATACTGGTCGAACAGAAACTTGGAATAGCCGTACATGTTCAGCGGCTCTTCGTGTTCCCGCTTCTCGCTGAACACGCTGCCGTTGCCGTAGACCGAGGCCGAGGATGCATACAGATAGGCGATGCCCCGCGCCAGGCAGTAGAGCAGCAGTTGCTTGGAATATTCGTAATTGTTGCGCATGATGAACCTGCCGTCCCATTCCGTGGTGCTGGAGCAGGCGCCTTCATGAAAAACCGCCTCGATCTTATCGGCAAAAGACTCGTCGGCCTGCACCCTGGCGATGAAATCCTCCTTGTCCAGGTAGTCGGCAATTTCACAATCGGCGATATTCCTGAATTTCACGCCGTTTTTGAGGTTGTCCACCACCAGGATATCATTGACACCCTGTTCGTTGAGCGCCCTGACGATGTTGCTGCCGATGAAGCCGGCACCGCCTGTAACAATAATCATCTATCCATCCTCAAACTGTTTTCTTACCTCTGGCCGCAGGCCGACTAACCGGGCGAAAAAAACTCCGGCCGCCGGGTAGAATGCCCATCGTATATTTTAACCTGAATCCGTGAGCGTTCGATAACGGTGCAGATGCAGATAGCGAGCCGGCGAGACCTTCGAGGCGGCAACAAGGTTGATTATCCTGGTGTGATATCAACTTTGTTGACAACGCAACAGATGCGCCGTTATCGGGCGGACCGCAGGTCGGCGCGATGCAGAAGGAAATGCATTTATTCTGAGATAATACAATAAATTTCACCTATTGCATAGAATATCACCTTAAGCCATTACGGATTCAGGTTCTATAAACACACGAGCTTTATGTCATGCAAACAGGTTCTCAAAATTTTCGATTTTTTTTATTCATCACTCAGCCCTGTTTATCTAGTGTCCGTCCAGAAACGAGGATTATTTTTTGAGCATAACGCCGAGATCGGGCAAAAAGACCGTTTCCGGATGGGCACTATCTAAGTCCTGTCTTGGTGCCTGTTCCTTCCATTCATCAAGTCTCAATTCCTGCCAGGTTTCTGATGCCGTCACGGAATACCTGAAAACTCCTTGAATGATTAGCCTCCACATCCAATAGAGGAGCAATTTTCTCCGCCCATCTGCATTTAGCCCGCCCGGTATGGGGCCATCCCAATTGTTTAAGTTTTTGTGATCCCCCCGGATAGACGGCATCCGCGAGCTTTTCCCATGTGCCACAAATACTGTCTTGCACGTAAATGTTCAAAACTTGCTCTTTTGCACGAGGGTAGGCGGTTTTTATAGCCTTACGGTCTCCTAACAACCAAGCTTCGCCTTCCTCTATCGCAATTCTGAACAGTGTTTTTGGTTGCGGATTGCAGCCATTCAGGATGTCAAGCATTTCTTGTTTGAACGTCAGGCAGTCCTTATCATCCAAGTCTACGATCACGACCACTGCCGCCGGAACATCCCGGAGGCCTTTCCCATATCCTCTGAGTAATTTGGGCAATCGATCCAGAAGAATCCGTTTCTGTGGATCTGCCGTTCCTTTTAGATTTTTTGGAATACGGCCAATGCCTTTATAGGACAATATCCTGTAAGTGTGATTCTGGCCGTTTGGGCCAAGAATTTTTTCCAGAATAAATTTTAATGCGATTTTCCCCGACGCATCTTCGACAAGTATTTCAAAATGCATTGACTCACCCCGCATCCAGATAATCGCTGTACCAGAGGCTGCCAAGCGGTAATCCCTCATCTACCATAGCGTTGACGGTTGCATCATCGCTGGCCCTGCGAATAACCGAAAAGCCATCCGGACCTTTTTCAAGAATCCAAGTCTCTTCCGGCGAAAGCGCATCAACAAAGTAGGGTTGATGGGTTGTAATAAAGAGTTGAGGTGCATTTTTTCTGCCGGTTGCATGTGTGCGGAATTCATTGGCCAGAGTCTCAAGAAGTTTGTGGTAAAGACCGTTTTCCGGCTCTTCGATGCAGATAAATGGTGGTGGTGTCGGATCTTCCAATAAAAGCAAATAGGCAAAGACTTTTAGTGTGCCGTCAGACATTTGCTGAGCGTAAAAGGGATCATCAAAGCCTTTGTCATTAAAACGGAGCAGCAAACGTTTGTCCGGGCTCTCTTCTGTATCGATTCTGTCAATTCCGGGGATTTTCTCGGCGATACGCTTGAGGATATTCTTAAAACGTTTAGGATGTTCACGTTCCATGAACTGAACGACATTGCCGAGATTGTCCCCGTGGATATTCAAATGCCTTTGTGGGCCGGCCAAGGGCAGGCTGCGGGCGGCATCCGGTGTGAAGTAACTTAAATACCATCCTTCGATGAACTGTCGAAAGGCCGATATCCGGGGATGTTGTTTCAGGGCGCCAAGGGTGGCAATACCAAGCTTGCGCTTGTCCTGCAGTTCAATAATTTCTGTTTCACGACTTTCTTCTTTTGGTGATGTTACTTCAATTTCCCCCGTCAATTTTGGTGATGTTGCTTCAATCTTTTCCATCAATTTTTGTGATGTTGCTGCAATTTCCTCCATCAACTTAGTTAGATCAAAACCAGCTTTATCTTCATCAATCTGCCGCCCATGCTCCTCTCCTTTCCACACAATCCCCTTGCCTTCATTCAACAGAAGAAAAGAGAATGGCCAACCATGTTTTTGTCCTTTTCGCCGCTGGCGAAGACGTTCCCGTTTCACGTAGGGGCGTCCGATTTTATCGGCATCAATTGCCAGTTCGTAGGTGATCGGCCGGGCAGTTCTATCTTGCTTGTAATAGATATGGAACTCAATCGGGTCGTTCCGTCCCTGAGAACGAATACGGTCAAATCCTCCCCGTCCTCTGGTATCACAGGCTTCTTCAACACCCAATTTCAGGCAATCGGCAAGAAAACCAAAAGCATCGAACAAAGAACTCTTGCCGACACCGTTTTTTCCAATAACCGCAGTCATGGGCGTCAGTGGCTTAGCTTGTTGCGTGTTCCATAGCTTCCCGAGTGTCACGTTTTGCAACACCCGGTAATTTTTAATCCTGAATCCTTCTATTTTTGCCATGGTCATTCCTCTCCTGTTCTTGTCAGCTCATGCTGGTGTTTCCCCGGCTTGTGTCAATCGCCGGTCGAAAGCATTCATCCGCCTGTTTGATATTCAGCACGACCTGACAGCTCAGTGGCTCTGCCATTACTGCTATCCCTTCGTATCCGGCTTTACAACCCGCGTTTCATCCAGCCATCGGTCGGTCGATGGTCTCCTTCCGGGAGCGTCAGTTCCACCCCACCTTCTGGGCTGGAACCTTACCTCCCCGGACGAGCTTGTAGAGCGTGGATTTCGGGATTTTCAGGTAGACGGAGAGCTCTTCTATGGTCAGGACATCGCCTGGTTTTTCATTCATCAGATACACCTCTCTGGTCCGAGGCAAAAAAATCATCGCAGCATCTCATAACAATCAACTAATATATAGTTAGTAACAGTTGCTGTCAAAATTTTCCGCGAAATACGCGAAATAGGGGGAGTTAGTTTAATAGTTTAGTTGATATGGACTTATTGTATCTGTAACATGCGGTCATGCCGAGACACAAACGTATCAAGCGGAAATAGGGGGACGGAGTTAGTTTAATAGTTTAGTTGACATGGACTTATTGTATCTGTAACATGCGGTCATGCCGAGACACAAACGTATCAATGTGCCTGGCGCGGTCCATCATGTCATTGTCAGGGGGATAAACCGCCGGGATATTTTCTTTGACAGCCATGATCGAAACGACTTCCTGGGTCGCCTGGAAAGAGCTCTTAAAGAGACTGGCTGCTAATGTTACGCATGGGCGTATTGTATGTATTGGGCAATCATCTCCATCTCCTAATCCGGACAGGCGGGCGTCCGCTCAGCGACCTGATGCGGAAAATTTTCTCCGGCTATGCCATTTCCTTTAACCGCCGGCATAAACGGCATGGCTACCTTTTTCAAAATCGCTATAAATTAATCCTGCGCCAGGAGGAATATCTCTTGGAGCTGGTGCGATATATTCATCTGAATTCGCTCAGGGCTGGTATGGTAAGAAACTTGGACGAACTCGACCGCTATCACTGGTCCGACATCAGTGGAATAGTCAGTTCGGCGAGGCGAAAGGTTTTTCAGGGAAAACAAGCTTAAGTTGTTAAACTAACTCCCATTGCGTCCCCATTGTAGTATTGCCAATTAGCAAACTACTCATAGTTAGCTGCTCAAGGAGTATTTATGGAATGGAACATGTTGGTTGACTCAGAAATTGTTTCCCTGAGTACGCCTGAGCAGTTTTTGGCATTTTCTGAGGCCTATCTTGATTCCGCGGTTCGTTTGTGTAGTGTGTTGGCACGGTCAACCAAAAAAGCAACATACGCTCGAGGCACTGTCGTTTTATACCTTACATGTCATGCGACCGAGTTATTTTTGAAGGGCGCAATCTTGAAAAAGGTTCCGGAGGAAAAAATAGGAAATACGCACGACCTAGAGTCCCTCTATAAGCGATACCAAAAACTCTATCCAGGGGAAAAGTACGACCTTGAAGTTCCTTTAACATTCGAAGAACCGGATTTCACTGGTATAGAACCAGATAAAGTAAAAGAACTGAAAGTCATCATCAAGATGATAAAGGAGAATAATCCTCAAGATCAAAGGTACCGCTATCCCCAAAATAAGAACTTGGAGTTATGGAATGGGCCCGCAGGGATCGAACCATCTTCATTCCTCACTCAACTCAAACAGCTCAGGGAACGGTTTGACTGCGTATCTCATCATATACTTCCCTAATGATACGAATAAGAAACGCAAAAACACCCATCATGCCGCCTTGGGAAAATGGGCCGGCGGGTCATCTGCCGGCTCCGGGTCCCGGTACTCTTCGGCAAGACCTGGTCGTCCGTTATCGGTCCTGCCCGGTCTTTGTTTGAAAAAATCGATCCAGCACTGCCAGGGCCGCGTCTCGAGGTCGCATTCGGTCCGGCAGGTAAAATTTTCCTCAGTCATGGGGCACATGCCGCTCTTGAGGGTACAGATATATTTGGCCGCCCTTTCCAGGGCCAGATCGTCAAAATCAATGGTCTGTTTCGGTGCCATGGGGAACCTCCTTGGTATAAAACAACTGCAAAGAACAATCGTAACTGGTCACAGGGGTGTGGCACGCTGCGCTATTTTTTTCATCTAACCTGTAAGGTGCCACAGGTGCCACAGGTGCCACAGATTTACGTAGTCGCTTCCGTTCGCTATAGTACCTCTATGCGGGAGGGAGCGACCGCGTGAAGATGGGGTGCCTGTGGCACCTTACGAACAATCTCAGCTCTTTTGTTCCGAATTATAAGGAGGCTGTGTTAAGACAGGATTAGATTCAGGTAAAAATTCAGGCTGGCACAGGAGAGGGGAGGGCGCGGCCAGGTGGAGACAAAGACCGGTCAGTAGGCCGAAAAAAGACCGGCACCGGCCCGCAACAGGCGAACCGGTGCCCTGCATTCCGGTTCAGTTTTTGGCTATGTACAGTGTTTGGGTCGGGTAGGCGAATTCGATTCCGCGTTGATCAAACTCTTCCCTGATCTGGAAATTGATCTCCTGCTGGATGTCCATATACTTGTTGTAATCACTGCTGAGGACATAGTATACGACCTCGAAAATGAGACTGAAGTCCCCGTATGAAAAGAAGTGGGCCCGGTCAAAGGTGGTCAGGTCGATGTTTTTTATAATCCTGGTAATAATTCCGGGAATTTCCTTCAGATCCTGCAGGCTCGTTTGATAGGTGACTCCCAGGGAGAAGACCACCCGGCGTTGATTCATCTTCTTGTAGTTGCGTACCCGGGAGTTGATCAGGTCCGAGTTGGAGAAGACCACCTGCTCGCCGCCCAGGCTCCGTATCCTGGTGGTCTTGATGCCGACGTGTTCGATGGACCCCATGTAGTCCCCGACAATGATAAAGTCCCCGATCTTGAAGGGCCGGTCGAATAATATGGCAAAGTAACTGAACATGTCTCCCAGGACCGCCTGTGCCGCCAGCGCAACCGCTACCCCGCCGATACCCAGGCCGGCGATGACCGTGGAGATCTTGAAGCCCAGGTTGTCCAGGAGGAAGGTTATGGCGATCCCCCAGACCACCACGTTGATGACCGGCAGCAGGCCCTTGATACTGTACTTGCCGGTTGACTCCCCTCCCTTTTCCAGCCATACGGTCTCTATCATATAATTGATTATTGCCACCAGGAACCTGGCACAGAAGAAGGTCAGCAGGATCGCGATCACGATATCAAAGACCTTGGTGAACGTGGCGCCCAGGGTCAGGGTGTTTATGGAGAGATAGACGACCCCGAAATAGAAGACCGGGATCAGTTTGCTCTCGAAAACCTGGAGAAAAAAATCATCCAGGGTCGTGCTGGTCCGGGCCGCCCAGGCCTTGAGCCGCTTGATGATAATACGCTCCAAGACCCTGGCGAAGATGAGGCCGGCGATGAGAATCGACAGGCTGAGGAGATAATCTGATACGGTATTGTGAAAAATTACCCGTTTCATGAGTTCTTCGATCATATCAACTCTCTATGCATTTATTAAACCTGAATCCGTGAGCGTTCGAGAACGGTACAGATGCAGATAGCGAGCCGGCGAGACCTTCGAGGCGGCAACGATGTTGATTATCCTGGTGTGATATCAACGAGTTGTCAACGCAGCAGATGTGCCGTTATCGGGCGCCCCGCAGGGCGGCGCGGTGAACTTTCTGTTTTTATAAACAAATCGACCCTGTTTGTCATTTTAAAACTCTTCTCTATCTGATTGAAATATGAGATTAGTTAAACACTATCATAAATGAGAGGGAAAAAACCATTGTTATAAAAAAATATTTTGGGATGCAGTTTAATAACCACCTGAAATTACATCTATTTGGGCGATCCTGGTTTGGCGGCCGGCGACGCGCCTGGGAGTCGCGGTCACTCGCCCGGCTTGGCTGCGTCTAACAACAAACGCTCTGCGCTGTAAGCCTCTCTTGACTAGGTCTGTAAAACTGATTATTTATTTATAAATTGTAAAAATTTGACGCGAGAGTGGCGGAACTGGTAGACGCACTGGACTTAGGATCCAGCGCACCGAGTGTGTGGGGGTTCAACTCCCCCCTCTCGCACCATGCGGAATGAAGAGCCGGGAGTCCAGCTCTTCATGGTGAAAACGAGTCTAAGATCCTGCCGTTAGGTTATGGGGCAGGTAAAAATAAAAAATTAAAAAAAGGAATTTGGTCCATGGATGTTGTTGTAGAAACGGTAACGAATTTGACCCGGAGACTGTCCATCACTCTCCCGGAAGAGGAAGTGAGCAAGGAACTGAACAAGGCATACGGCAAGCTGAAAAGGGATGTCAAGCTCAAGGGGTTCCGGCGCGGCAAGGTTCCGCAGTCTGTCCTGGAGAAAAATTTCCGCCAGAAGGTGGAAGCCGAAGTCGGGGAGCAGCTTGTCCAGGCCACCTATTTTGATGCGGTTGAACAGGAAAAATTAGATCCGGTGGTTCACCCTGAAATCAAGTCGCACACCTTTAACGAAGACGGCACCTTTGTTTATGTTGCCGAGGTCGACGTCCGGCCGGTTTTCGACCTTGGCGAATACAAGGGGCTCGAGATAGAACGGCCGCCGATCGAGGTCACCGATGACGAGGTGGCGGAAAAGCTGGAAGCCCTGCGCCGGGAGCATGCCGTGCTGCGCCGGGCCGATGACGACCACACCATTGCCCCGGACGATATTGCAATCGTTGATTTCCAGGGATTTCACAACGATGCGCCCATGCCGGAGGTCCATAACGAAGATTACTCGGTGGATGTCGGCTCGGGCAGTCTGGGTAAAGAATTCGAAGAAAAGATCGTCGGCCTCAAGAGAGGAGATAAAACTCTGTATGATGTGGATTTTCCGCCGGAATATGCCAGCCCGGTAATGGCCGGCAAGACCGTGACCTTCAAGGTTGATGTCAAGGATATAAAAGAGCGCCTGAAACCGGAACTGGATGACGAGTTTGCCAAGGATGTCAGTGACGATTACAAAACCATTGATGATTTGAAAAACGCCGTGCGGGATGAACTCCGTGCGAAAAAGGAAGCGACCCTGGATGGCGATCTGGATGACCGCATCATGCAGAAGCTTATTGAAAATCATGATTTTGACATCCCGGTCCGGCTTGTGCTTTATGAGCTTGAAGAGATGGAAAAACAGCTCGAGGCGAATCTGAAACAGAGCGGACTGACCCTGGAATCCGCCGGAATCAAGCGTGAAGATCTCGTCGCCAGGAATCGGGAAGTCGCTGAAAAGCGGGTTCGCGGAGATTTTCTCCTCAAGAAGATCGCCGAGGTTGAAGAAATAAAGGTTGAGGATGCGGATATTGAGAACGGCTACCAGCGTATCGCCGGGCAGTATAAAATGACGGTCCCTGAGGTGAAGCAGTACTTTCAGCGGCGCGAGGAGATCTTGCCGTTCGTCAATGAGTTGCTCAATGAAAAAATTCTGCGGTTTATGCGTGAGGCTGCGAACATAATCGAGGTGCCTGCCGGCCCGCAGGAAGCGGTGGTGGAATCAGGCGAGGCCGAGAGCTGATCTTGACATAAAACCCGGAATGGCGCATGATAAAGGTATACTTGTTATTTTGGTTTTTTTGTTTGATTTTTGATATTGAATTCCGCCCTGGGCGGATCAGGAGTAGAGCAAGATGAATTTGGTTCCCATGGTTGTTGAGCAGAGTCCCCGGGGTGAGCGGGCCTTTGATATTTTTTCCCGGCTGCTCAAAGAACGTATTGTTTTCCTGGGCATGCCGGTGACTGATGATGTGGCCAGCCTGGTTATTGCGCAGTTTTTGTTTCTTGAGGCCGATGATCCGGACAAGGATATCACCTTTTATATCAATTCGCCCGGCGGCTCGGTAACGGCCGGCCTGGCCATCTATGATACAATGCAGTATGTCCGTTCCGAGGTGGCGACGCTATGTATGGGGCAGGCCGCATCCATGGGGGCGCTGTTGTTGGCGGCCGGTGCCCCTGGTAAACGTTTTGCCCTGCCCAACGCCCGGATTATGATCCACCAGCCCATGGGCGGATTTCAGGGACAGGCCACGGATGTCGATATCCACGCCCGCGAGATTCTGCGGATGCGTGAGGATTTGAACCGGATTCTGGCCAGGCATACCGGTCGAACGGTCAAGAAGGTTCAGGCCGACACGGAGCGCGATAATTTTATGGGCCCTGAAGAGGCCTTAAAGTACGGCATAATTGATAAGGTTCTTGTCAGCCGGGAAAAGACCGACAAGGAGAAAAAAAATGGCTGAAGATTTTCGTGATGATCACGGCATTTCGTGTTCCTGCTCATTCTGTGGCAAAAGCCAGGAAGAGGTGGGCAAGCTCGTTGCCGGACCCAATGTTTATATATGTGATGAGTGCATTGATCTCTGTAACGAGATCGTGCAGGACGGCACTGATGCCGATAAGGACGTCGAGCGCCTGCTCAGCATTCTCAAGCCCAGTGAAATCAATAAGTTTCTCGATGATTACGTCATTGGTCAGGATTTTGCCAAGAAGGTGCTGTCCGTCGCAGTATACAACCATTACAAGCGCATTGAATCACAGGCGCAGGGCTTGGTGGATGAGGTTGAACTGCAGAAAAGCAATATCATCCTGATCGGACCCACTGGCAGCGGGAAAACCCTGTTGGCCCAGACCCTGGCCCGGGTACTGAATGTGCCCTTTTCCATCGCCGACGCCACTACCTTGACCGAAGCGGGGTATGTCGGCGATGACGTGGAAAATATTCTCGTCAGCCTGCTGCAGGCGGCTGATTATGATATTGAACTCGCCGAGCGGGGCATTATCTATATCGATGAGATTGACAAGATCGCCCGCAAGTCCGACAGTCCTTCCCTGACCCGCGATGTTTCCGGAGAAGGGGTGCAGCAGGCCCTGCTCAAGATTATCGAGGGCACGGTTGCCTCGGTCCCGCCCAAGGGCGGCCGTAAGCATCCGCAACAGGAACTGGTGCGGATCAATACGGCAAATATTCTGTTTATCTGCGGCGGTGCCTTTGTCGGCCTCGACGGCGTTATCAAAAGACGTACCGGGACCAAGGCTATTGGTTTCGGCGCCAAGGTCGTCGGCAACTCCGATAGAAAAGTCGGTGAAGTCCTGGCCGAGGTCCAGCCGGAAGATCTGCTCAAATTCGGACTTATTCCCGAGCTGGTCGGACGGTTGCCGGTTATCGCCACCATGGTGGAGTTGCTGGAGGAGGACCTGATCCGTATCCTGCAGGAACCGAAAAACGCCTTGACCAAACAGTATCAGAAACTGTTTGAGTTCGAGGGCATCTCTCTACGTTTTACGGCCGGGGCCCTGCTGGCCATTGCCACGAAGGCCCTGAAGCGAAAGTCAGGGGCCCGGGGGTTACGTTCGGTTATGGAAGAGGCCATGCTGGACGTGATGTTTGACCTGCCGTCTGAAAAAAACAAGGTGACGGAATGTGTCATCAGCGAACAGGTTATTACCAATGGTGACTATCCGGTTATCCTGTATGACAATCTTGAGAACAAGAAGAGCGCCTGAGAGAGAGTATGAGTGAATTAACCGCCGGAATTTATTCATTGATGCCGCTTCGGGATATCGTTCTTTTTCCCGGCATGGTGGTGCCGCTTGTGGTCGGCCGGAGAAAGTCCATCGCCGCCCTGGAAAATGCCATGGAGACCCGCTCCCGGATTTTCCTGGTGACCCAGAAGGACGCAGGGGTTGAGGACCCGGGGGCAAAGCATCTCTATTCGGTTGGCACGCTGGCCTCGGTTATGCAGTTGCTCCGGCTGCCGGACGGGACGATCAAGGCCCTGGTTGAAGGGAAACACCGGGCCCGGGTTACCGGCTTTTTTGAGCAGGATTCATATTTTTCGGTCGAGGTGGCCGACGAGCCGGATACGGACACCGAGGGAGTGGAGGTCGAGGCCTTTGTCCGTGAGTTGCGCCGTTTTTTCGAGCAGTACACCCGGGTGAATAAAAATATTCCCCGGGAAGTCCTTGATTCGGCCATGGAGATCAAATCTCCGACCCGGCTGGCCGATATGATTTCATCGCATCTGCCGCTCCGGACCCAGGAAAAGCAGGAGATCCTGGAGACGGTTTCGCTGCCGGACAGGATTGCCAGGCTGCTGGAAGTCATTCAGCGGGAGATGGAACTCTCGGAGGTCGAGAAGTCCATTCATGCCAAGGTGAAAAGGAGAATGGGGATCACGCAGCGCAATTATTACCTGGGCGAAAAGATCAAGGCTCTCCATGAAGAGATGGGTCAGGGCGATGAGGGCGATGATATCGCCGAGTTGGAAAAAACCATTGAAAAGAAAAAGCTGCCTAAACTGGTCCGCGACAAGGTAAAGAAGGAGCTGAAAAAACTCCGGCAGATGCCGCCCATGTCGGCTGAGAGCACGGTGGTACGCAACTACATTGATGCCATTGTCAGCCTGCCCTGGTCCAGGAAGACCCGGACAAGAATAGATATTGAAAAGGCGGAGCAGATCCTTGACGAGGACCACTATGGCCTGAAAAAGCCCAAGGAGCGGATTCTCGAATATCTTGCCGTGCAGTTCCAGGTTCGCAAGATCAAGGGACCGATTATCTGCCTGGTGGGGCCTCCCGGCGTTGGCAAGACCTCGGTGTGCAGGTCCATTGCCCGGGCCACGGGGCGCAAGTTCGTCAGGCTGTCTTTGGGCGGTGTTCGTGACGAGGCCGAAATTCGCGGCCATCGGCGGACTTATATCGGCGCCATGCCGGGCAAAATTATTCACTCCATGCAGAAGGCGGGGGTCATTAACCCGGTATTCTGCCTGGACGAGGTGGACAAGATGAGCATGGATTTCCGGGGCGACCCCTCGGCAGCCCTGTTGGAAGTCCTTGATCCTGAACAGAACTGTTCATTTAACGATCACTATCTTGACCTTGATTATGACCTGTCCGAGGTTTTTTTCATTACAACCGCCAACAATCTCCATGACATTCCCCTGCCGCTGCAGGACCGGATGGAGGTCATTCAACTGAACGGCTATACCGAAGAGGACAAACAGAACATAGCTGCCGGCTTCCTGGTGCCCAAGCAGTTGGTGGCCAACGGCTTTAAAGAGAAGGACATCCTCTTCAGTGATAAGGCAATCCTGGAGATGGCCAGGCATTATACCCGGGAAGCGGGGGTGCGCAACCTTGAACGAACCATTGCTTCGATCTGTCGCAAGGTGGCCCGGGACCGCCTGAAAAAGAAGGATAAAGCCAAGACCTATCGCATCTCGCAGCAATCGGTCGCCAATTATCTCGGCGTGTGTAAATATCGCTACGGCCTGGCCGAGGCCCGTGACGAGATCGGCCTGTCAACCGGCCTGGCCTGGACCGAGGTCGGGGGAGAACTCCTGCAGATTGAGTCCACGTTGATGCCGGGTTCGGGCAAGATGACCATAACCGGCAAACTCGGCGACGTCATGCAGGAATCCGTGCAGGCCGCCATGTCGTATGTCCGTTCCCGGGCCATGCGTCTCGGGCTTACGCCTGATTTTTATCAGAAGATCGATATTCATGTTCATGTCCCTGAAGGCGCTATTCCCAAAGACGGGCCCTCCGCCGGCATCACCATTGCCACCAGCATTATCTCGGCGCTTTTGAAAAAGCCGGTGAACAGGCAAATTGCCATGACCGGCGAAATAACCCTGCGCGGCCGGATCCTGCCCATCGGCGGCCTGACCGAAAAACTCCTGGCGGCCCGGCGCGGCAATATCACCCATGTCCTTATTCCCCGGGAGAATAAGAGCGAGTTGGAAGAGGTGCCGCAGAAGATCCGCAAAAGCCTGGCCATAGATCTGGTCGAGCACATGGACGAGGTCCTGGAAAAGGCTCTTATTGTCAGGGAAGGGGAGGAACTGTTCAAGGATGTGCCGCTTGATTCAATCATGAATGATTTTACGCTGTCATCGCATAATACGCCGACGCATATAATCGTTTAGGGGTAGCCCGAAAAAAGGTCGGCAGGATCGGCGCCCGGATTCGGGTTGGATTCATTGCGCCGATTGGGCCGACCATCAGGTTGAATTACGGTTGAATTACGAATAACTTGAGAAGAGGCCTCGGGAAATCGGGAACAAATCCGAGGATAAATGATAGGGCGCCGGCCGTCTTCATCCCGCTTTTTTCCTTGACTGAAAAGGGTTATCCTGCTAGAAAACTCTTTCTATGTGGGCGGATAGCTCAGCTGGGAGAGCATCGGCCTTACAAGCCGAGGGTCACAGGTTCGAGCCCTGTTCCGCCCACCACATAGACTCTGGGGTCGTAGCTCAGCTGGTTAGAGCGCCGGCCTGTCACGCCGGAGGTCGCGAGTTCGAGTCTCGTCGGCCCCGCCAGAGAAATCAGGGAGCCAGGCATTTTGCCTGGCTCCCTTTTTTTGTTTTTTTGTTTTTTTGTTTATTCAGTTCCCCCACGCTGTCCACAACACCTGAAGGCCGGCTTCTGAACTGAGAACGATGTTGACAAGCACTATCTTTCAAGGCAAACTAGCTGTGGTTTCGCGGGTTTTCCTTCCGGCTGAAAAGATTGATCATGAATCCGTGAGTATTCGACCTGAATCCATGAGCGTTCGAGAATGGTGCAGATGCAGATAGCGAGCCTGCGAGACCTTTGAGGCGGCAACGATGTTGATTATCCTGGTGTGATATCAACTTTGTTGCCAACTCAGCAGATGTGCCGTTGCCGGGCGCGCCGCAGGGCGGCGCGGTTAAGACCAGAGAATGCGTTTATTTGTCAATAATGAAATAAATTCTACGTGTTGTCTGGAATATCTCTCAAACCGTCACGGATTCAGGTTGATGTAAAGGTAATGTGTACGAGAGGGGCATGGGGTTCGTGAAGAAGCGATGGAAATATTTTCTGACATCGGCACTTGTGCTCGTCCTTGCCTTTATTGTCCTGTTACCTCCTGTCCTGTCATCAAACTTCGCCCGTCGTCTGATTCTTGCCCGGCTTAACGAAAGAATCCCCGGAGAGCTTATTGTTAAATCCTGGTTGGTCGGCTGGAGCCAGGGGGTGCTGTGCCGGAATATTATCTACCGTAATCCCGACCAGGGGATTCTGGTCACAATTCCCAAGATAACCTGTAGTCATGGTTTGCTTGAACTTGCCATGGCCCCGAAGAATCTCGGTTTCATCTCTGTCGACTCTCCGGTCATCGAGATCACTTCGCGCCTGAAATCCAAACTCAAGTCCGTCCCGGCGAAAACAGGCTCGCCCCGGCCGCGGCAGGAGAAGCGAAAGGAAAAAGATAAAGAGCTGGGACTATCCCCCTGGGAGGGGGTGGTGGCAGAGCTGCTGGTCAAGGATGGCCAGGTTAATGCTGCGGCGGCTGGTGGCAAGGTAACAGCGCTGGCGCAACACCTTGAATCGCATTCATTTCTATCCGACGGCGTGGTTACCTTTGACCTGGGGTTTGATGCCGGAGATAAAAAAGGCAAGGTGGAGGCTCAGGGCTCTCTGAATCTGCCGGTCCGGCAGGGGACGTTACTGGCGACGCTGCTTGCCAAGGTCGATGTCAAGATAGCGAATCTGCAACTGAAAGAGATCCTGGCCACGGTCGCGTCAAGGGGCGATCTGCCGGCCGGCCAGGGCATCCTCAATGCCGACTTCCACCTCAAGGCGGCCGGCACCAGGGATTTCCAGGTGCAGGGCAAGGCCACGCTGGACGCTTTGCGGTTGAGCGGCGGTTTCCTGGGCCAGGATCAACCCGTGCTTCATAATGTGCAACTGGCGCTTGACTGTGACCGGAAGGCCGGCCGGGGCTGGCAACTCACCCGCCTGAATCTTGATTCCGACCTGGCATCGCTTCATGCCGCCGGCGAATATGGCACCGCCCGTAAACAATTGACCGGCCGGGCCAGGGTGAAGCTGCCGATCCTGTTTGACCTCTTTCCTCATCTGCTCCGGGTCAGAAAGGATGGGCAGCTCAAGTCCGGGACTCTCGATCTCAATGTCAAGCTGGCGCAGGTCGGCCGGACTGTTAAACTGGCAGTCAAGGCGCGGGCCGCTCAGCTCGGCGGCGTGTTTCATGGCCGCTCCTTTGTCTGGAACAAGCCGGTATCCCTATGGTTGAATGGTGAAAAGACCGGCCGGGCCGTGCAGCTCAGCAGGCTGGAACTCGATGCGCCCTTTATCCATGCCCGCGGCCGGGGCGATCTCGGTTCCTTTTCCCTGGAGGCCTCGGCGGATTTGCGGCAGGCGTTCAGGGAAATCAAAAAGTTTTTTGTCTTTCAATGGTCCGGCGGCGGCTCCTTGAACCTCAAGGCAACCTCCACCCTGAAAGACGATCACCGTTATCAGATCGACACGGATTTCACGATCAGCAAGTGTACTCTTTTTCACGCCGGCCAGCTGGTATTGCCGCCGCATCAATTGTCTTTTACCAGCCGGATCCTGGTCCCCCGGTCATTCCCCTGGCAGCAGGGCTCACCCCTGGACGTTCGGCTGGAGGCCTCGTCCTGGCCGGGCAAAATCACCTTGACCGCCGGGGGATTGCAGCGCCGGTCCGGTTCGTTTTCCAGCCGCTATACCGTTGACACCAACCTCAACCTGGAGCGGGTCGCCGATCTGCTGCAGACTTTCGGCATTTTTCACCGTGACACGACAATGGCAGGGGACCTGCGGCTGAATGCCTCCGGTTTTTTTGACAGGGGGACCCTGGCGGTCCGGGAGCTTGATGGCAAAATAGCCGGTTTCGTCCTGAACCGGCCCGGCCTGGTCTATCATGATCAAAATATCCGGCTGCGCATCAATAAGCCGGAGGTCAAAGAGCAGCAGCCCGTTCTCGTCCATGGTCTGGTGGTCAGTAAAAACCGCGCTGAATTCTTCCGGACCGGTGCCGGCAACACGGCCGTTGTTTTTCCCCGGCACAGCCTGTTCCTGCGCAATGTTCATGTCAGTGCGGCGTTGGGAAAAATGACGGTGAAGGAGCTGGCCCTGACCGATTGGCAAAGGCCGCTTTCGATCTTGCGCTCCGGGCTGAAAATGGATGTCGATCTGAAAAGGCTGGCCAAACTCCTGCACGGCATGGGTAAGCTGCCCGCGCAGACCGGTCTCCGTGGCTCGGCGCACCTGGTTTTCGATGTTTCCCGCCCGGGTCCCGGCGAACAGCGGCTGAGCTCGAAGTTGCGGCTCCGTAATTTCAGCCTGTTCCGGCGGAAAAAGAAGCTGTATGCCGACCGGGATATCAGCGCGGCCGTGGAGATGCAGGGGCGGCTTTTTTCAGGGAACGCGGTTATCAAGACCATGGCCCTGCATTCGGGGCCCCTGGAGTTCGAGGCCACCGGCAGTCTCGAAGGGACAAAAGGGAAACGGCTCCTCAAGGCGCGGGGCAAGCTGACCCCGGATTTAAAGCGGGTCGCCTCGATTCTGCATAACCGGTTCGGCCTTGACCTGGCGATGACCGGGAGAAAGACCGAAGCCTTTATTCTGCAATATCCGCTGGACGAAGAGGGTGTCCAGCTCAAGAAACACTTTGAATTTTTTACCAAACTCTATGCCGGTCATATCAGATACATGGGGCTTGACCTTTCGGACCTGGACATGCCCGTGTACCTGGAGAAAGGTGTTCTGCACATGGATTTCACCGGGCAGGCGAACGGCGGTACCCTTGATCTGGCTCCGGAGCTTACCCTGGCGTCCACGCCTGCCGTTCTCACCGTGCCGCGTAACAGCCGGATTCTCACCAATGTCAGGTTGCAAAAGCCCCTGGTCAAACTTCTGGGACGTGTTCATCCGCTGTTCGGCCTGTTGGCAACCCCATCCGGCCTGTTGGATGTCCGGCTCAATTCATTTTCCTGGCCCCTGATTCACCGGGGCGGCAGGAAGGCCGCGTTTTCGGTTGTTTTTGATGTCAGCCGGGTCAAGCTGAACAGCTCCCCGCTGTTGCGGGAGGTGTTATCCGGTTTCGGCCAGGAAGATGACCGGCTCAGGCTTGGTGATAAAGAGATGACCTGTTACGGCAGTAACGGCCGGATCACCTGTTCCCCGGTGCATATTCTTGTTGCCGGCTCCGAGATGGTGCTGACCGGTTCCGTCGGTCTGGATCAGTCGTTACAGTACATCCTGCAGGTCCCGCTGACCCCCGGACTTGTCGGCAGGGAAGCCTATCGTATATTGAAGGGAACAATGGTCAGAGTGCCCATCCGGGGCACCATCGGCCATCCGGCCTTTGATCGGAACATGGTTGCCGAGACGGTGAAAGATCTCGTTCAGCATGCGGCCGGCCGGGCCATTCAGCAACAGCTGGAAAAGGTGCTGCCTGGTTTGCTGCCGGGCGTTTTCGGCGCGCCGCCCCAGCAGTAGGCGGGTTAGTCCGGCCATGGCAACAGTAAGCAGGTCCGGCCGTGCCGGTTGCGGCGGCTTGCCCGGCCCTGTTCGTCGTCAGCCTGCCTGCCGTTTTCCTGCCGCCTGAAAGATGACTCTTTGATTGAATCAGTTTTATTTATTTAATTTTTGCTATTGGAGGAAACGTCATGAGCAAGAAGATTGTCATTATCGGCGGTGTGGCCGCCGGGCCCAAGGCCGCCTGCCGGTTGAAACGCCTGCAGCCGGATTGGGATATCACGGTTATTGATCAGGATAACCTGATATCCTATGGCGGCTGCGGTATTCCGTACTACGTGTGCGGTGATGTCTCGGATGAACAGGAATTACGCTCCACCAGTTTTCACATGCTCCGCGACGAGTCTTTTTTTGCCAATGCCAAGGGCGTGACCGTCATGACCCGGACCAGGGCCCTGGGGATTGATCGCCGGGCCAGGACCGTGCAGATCGAGAATCTTGATTCCGGAAAAAAGAGCGATATCGCCTACGATAAGTTGATGCTTTCCACCGGAGCCCGGCCTTTTGTGCTGCCGATTCCCGGGGCGGACCTGGACGGGGTCTTTACCATCAGCGATCTGCACAAGGCCATTGAAATCAAGGAGCGTATCGCCCATGGCCGGGTGGGGAAGGCCGTGGTCATCGGCGGCGGGGCCATTGGCGTGGAAATGGCCGAGGCGCTGACCGATCTCTGGGGCATCGAAACAACCTTGCTGGAATTCATGCCGCAGTTGCTGCCGCGTATTGTCGACTGGCAGTTTGCCGCGATGCTCAAGGCTCATCTCGAGGAAAAGAATATCCCGGTCCACACCGATGAGTCGGCGACCGAAATCGTCGGGAATGATGACGGCGGGGTGGTTGCGGTCAAGACCGCCCGGCGGACCATTGACGCGGATATGGTCATCATGGCGGTCGGCGTCCGGCCGCGCAGCGAGCTGGCCGCCGAGGCCGGACTGCTGGTGGAGCCCTGGGGCGGGATTGTGGTCAATCACCGGTTGCAGACCTCTGACCCCGACATCTATGCGGCCGGTGACTGTATCGCCTCCACCAACCTCGTCACCGGCAAGAAAACGTTTGCCCCGCTTGGTTCACTGGCCAACCGCGAGGGCCGGATTGTCGCGGATAACATGGCTGGCAGGGTTTCCACCTTTAACGGCGTTGTCGGCAGTTTTATTATGAAGGCCTTTGACCGCTGTATCGGGGCCACCGGCATCAGCTATGAAACCGCGGTCGCCGAGGGTTTCGATGCGGACTATGCCTTGACGGCTCCGTCCGACCGGGCTCATTTCTTCCCCGGTGAGGCCATTGTCGTTTTCCAGATGGTTTTTGACCGCGGGACCCGCAAGGTCCTGGGGTTGCAGGGATTCGGGGTGATGAACGATTCCGTCTCCGTCCGCATCGACACGGCTGCGGCACTCATCGCCAAGGGGGCCACCATTGATGATTTTACCACCGTCGAGATGGCCTATGCGCCGCCGTTTTCCGCGGCCATTGATTCCCTGAACGCCGTTGCCTTTGTGGCCGACAATCTATGCGCCGGGCTTCTGCTCAAGGTGGGCATGGATCGGTTCCTGGCCTGGATGGACGATTCCAGCCGGGAAGCGGACTGGGTGGTACTGGATATCCGTCACCCCAAGGAAACCGCCCCCTTTGTTGAAAAGTTCGGCCGGGACAAATGGGTGGCCGTGCCTTATCCCGAGATCCGCAGCCGTTACGAGGAACTGCCGGCTGACAAAACCATGATTATTCTCTGCGATGCCGGGACCAGGTCATTCGAAGTGCAGGTTTTTCTGCGTCATATCGGTAAAAAGAACACGCTGGTATTGAGCGGTGGTTTTAACGTGATCCGCCGGATCGGCGCGGACTGGCTGCCCCGGTAAGGTAACTGTTCAGCTGCACTCCATCTTCGGGCGATCAGACCGCCTCACATAGCCTACTATGGATTCGTTGGTCTGCTTACCCAAATATGGAGCACATCTGAACAGTTACCGGGTATATGGAGCACATCTGAACAGTTACCGGGTAAGAAATATTAAAAACAGGTCGGATTTTATTGTGCAGGGTTGCCCGGGGCAAGAAATTCCGGCAGCCGGTCGAAATAACGTCCGACCTGGTCCGGCCGATGGGCATCGGAACCGGGGATCAATGGGATATTGCGCCTGACGGCCATGGCCACGATACGTTGGCATGGATATGGTTCGCCCCTGATGGCAAAGCCGGAGGTGTTCAGCTCCAGGCCCATGTTTTTTTGCGAAACCAGGTCAAGAAGCTGTTCCACCTGTTGCCAGTGGGACCGGTTGAAGGAGAGATGGGGATAGTGGCGCATGACGGCATCGACATGGCAGAGAACCTGGCCGTCGATTTCCCGGACCGCCTGGATGAGACCGGCAAAATAGCCGGAGAGCACCCGGTCAAGGCCAAGTGCCGCCAGCCCCGTCATGTTTTCCGGCCGCCGGCTGACCATGTTGAAGTGTTGTTTGCCGTTGGAAAAGAAATGATAGGAAAGGCCGACCCGGTCCCAGGGGTAGCGAGCCAGCATTTCACGCAGCCGGGCCACGGCCGAGGGGTTGAATCCCGCTTCCACCCCCAGGTTGATGGTTAGGGCTCCCCGGTATTTTTCCCTGAGCCGGTTCCCCTCCTGGAAGAAAGAATCAAAGTCCGTGTCGGTGAGCCAGGTTCGTTCGGGATAGCGGATCTCCGCTTCAAGGTGTTCGAGAAAGGTTATTGATTCAAGTCCCTTGGCAAGAGCTGCCCGGACATAGTCGTCCATCTCCCCGCTCGCGTGGTTGCAGAAACGAGTATGGACATGACCGTCGGCTTTCAGGTCGATGGTAACCGGAGAATTGCATCCGTCGGCCGGGAGACCATGAACGGCTTGGTTAGCGGCCGAAAAAGACCGTTTCCGGATAGGCACAGGTTAAGCTTCCTAAGCTTCCCATGAAGAGAAGTCAGGGACAAGCGCCGATGAACTGGTCAGGCATTGCCCTTGGGAAAAAAATGAACGACTCCGTCAATATCGGAGGTGTCGCAGATATCACCCATTTCCATATCAATATCAATAAGGTCTTCAATCCCTTCCATTTGCACGGCGAATGACGGCCCGTCGGGGAGATGGTAGACGAGGGTGTCAACCTTGCTGAAGTCGATAGGCCTGCAAAAAAAAAATTTCATACGATTCTATTTAATTCCACCTGTGAAGATTCGACCGGAAAAATATGGTGTTTCTCTTCTTGGAGTCCGCGCAAAAAAAATAACTTCGCAGAATTGCCACCCGGATCCGGGTGGCAAAGAAGTGAAGTTGTTTTTTTTTGCGAACCATTATTCTCATGATTAAAAGTAAAAGTCTTTTCTTTTCAGCTATACATTAATTTCTATTTATAGAAATAGCAAGAAACAAACCAGTCTGGAGAGAATTTGGCAACAGGCGGCCGCGGCCGGGCTCGTTTCGATTTGACAGAGGCGGGAAGGATGAATAGTGTATCTCGGCTAGTTGAGCAGAATTGACCTGACCATAAAATTGAAGATGATGAGGCTCCACCATGACCGAGGAAAAGTTTATTGACGATGAAAAAGGTTTTTTTGACAGTACGGATAAGAACCCGTCGCATATCCTGCCGCAGAAGCTCACCTTTGACAGCAAGTTGAAGTTCCGCTGTCATCCCGGTGTTCCCTGCTTCACCGTCTGCTGCCATGGAATCAAGATTATTCTGACGCCCTACGATATCCTGGTTCTTCGCCGGCGCCTGGGGATTGCCGCCCATGAGTTCGTCCTGCAGTATACCCAGCCGACCTATCTCGAAAAAGCGGACATGCCCGGGGTGCAGATCAAACTCGACGAGGAGACCGGCGCCTGTCCCTTTGTGACGCCCGAGGGTTGCACGGTCTACTCCGACCGGCCTTCCGCGTGTCGGTATTATCCGGTAGGGATGGCTGATTTTCATGAAGGCGGTACCGACAATGCGGAAGAAGAGAAATTTTTTTTCCTGGTCAAGGAAGATCACTGTAAGGGATTTGAAGAGGACAAGGAATGGACGATTCGTGAGTGGCGGGCGGACCAAGGCGTTGACGTTCGCGACGAGATGAACAAGGAGTGGCTGCGCCTGATCATGCGGCGCAAATCATTCGGCTTTCAGGCTTCGTTGAGCGATGCGGCCAAACGGATGTTTTTCATGGCCTCGACCGATCTTGATTCCTTTCGCAACTTTATCTTCAATTCCTCTTTCCTGGATACCTACGAGGTGGATGAGAAGGTCCTGGAGCAAATCAAGGAAGACGATGTGGCGCTCATGATGTTTTCCTTTAAATACCTGGCCAATACCCTGTTCGGGGCCGAGGGCATGACCTTGAAAAAGGAACGGGTCGAGGCCAAGGTCAAGGAAATCAAACAGCGTCAGGATGAGTCGCTGAAAAAGGCCGAACAGGAATATCTGGAGTTGAAGGCCGAGCGGGACCGCCTGAGAAAAGCCGGGGAACAGCGGCAGGTCAAGGCGGCCAAGTAAAGCGCGGGCCTGTTCTCCGCGCCAGCGGGTATTCAGTTCATCAAGCTGAGTCTGGCTAAAAACACTTTCTGAAAAAAAAGGCGGGAGCTCTATCCCCTCCGCCATTTTTTCGTCCGGCCGCTATGCCGTCTCTTTCTTCTGCCAGCGCCCGGTTATCACCGAGCCGACGGCCGCCACCGCGCCTGAAGAAAAAACACTCAATACCAGCGGCACTCCCTTGATGCTGAACATGTCGAATATGAATACCTTGGCCATTCCTATAAGGGCGACAGCTGCAGCAACCACGATAATTTCTTTATCCTTTTCCTGCAAAGCGATAAACATCAACACAATTGCGCTAAGGTTGATGGTGAGCGATTGTCCGCTTTGCAAGGAAGGCCTCCAGTTCGTCGTGACCCGGCTGAAAATTTCATAAAGCCCGAACTGGGCGAAATAAAAAACGTTCAACAGGCCGATTAGAAGAAGAATAACGGCGCTGTGGTCCTTTTTGTCAATCCTGGAAAAATAAAACGAATGGGTCGCAATCGGCTTATGAACTCGGCTCCAGCGGTATTGCAGAAGGCTGAAACAGGCCAGGCCGGCGGCTGCCAGGCCGCCGACCAGTGGCAGCGATGACGGCACCGTCATCGCGCCGGACATGATCGCGACGATGCAGGCCGTTAACTGCAAAAGGTATGAAGTAATTCGTACGCCTTCGTTATGCCACTTGGCGGACAGCAGCACCAGGCCGCATGCACCTGCCGACCAGACCGGCAGCACCAGGCCGATGTCGCGGATGACTGTCGCGGATGTCAGGACGATAAGGCAGGTTCCGGCCAACGCAAAGACATTGCTGCCCCTCGCTCTCTCCCGGTCATGACCGGCAAGCCACCAGGCCAGGGCCAGATGGCCGACGGCAATAATCACGACCGTGACGTCAAACCACCGGCCGTCTCCAAACCAAGCCGCAGGTACGGTGTGCCCTGCCCAGAACGCACCGGCCGCACTCAAGGTCGGCAGAAAGCTTTCAAAAAAATCCAGGTGTGGCTCTTTTTTGATAACTTCCAGGATCACCGTGGTTACGTAAACGCCCCAGAACAGGAAGAGCATGACGAAGAACCAGGCGGGGTACAGCTCGTTTATCGACCGATTGGCGTAGTAGGAATAGATGGTATCTATCTTGGAAGCCCAGAGCAGCCAGAAGGATACGGAGATGACAAGGGTGAGCCCCCGCAGATAACCGTAGCGCGCCCGGCGCTTAAAAGCATAGGAGGCGGCAATATTTGCGGCGAGAAGAAAAGCGCCGAGAATCGGGTAGGCGGGACTGGGGAAGTCAATCGCCATGGCGATTGTCGCGGCACCTGGGACGGCCAGGTAGATAAGAAACGAGGCCTTGTAACGAAGGCTCATGGCAAAGACAAAAGTGCCGGCAATAAAGATAATGGTGTATGCCCAGATGGAGGACGGCGATCCGAAACGGATATGGGTTTCAAGAACGACTAAAAAGAGAAGCAGAATTCCGCAACCCGGAAATACCGGTGCCAGCCGACTCTCCTTTTCGTAGAGTCGCCAGCCAGTGACGATGAGCAGGGCGGCATAGGTTATACCGAGCAGTGAACCGATATGGGTATTGACAATATGGTTATCGGTTATTGTTCTCAGGATCAGGGCGATAACCAGCAGGAAACATATCGTTGCAATACGCGACAGGATCCCGGTGTTAATCAGCGTGGGGGGACGTCCGGCTAGTTGCAGACTCGGCTGTTGCCTTGCTGCCGCTGCCGGTATGCGGTTGCCGGCCGGCCGGCCGGTTATGGTTGATCTGCTGCTTTCAAGAGTCGACACTCGCTCTGATAAATGCTCTACCCTCATCGTCAGAGCATGGAGTTGCTTTGACAGGCGCTCAACGACGGCCCCGGTTTCTCCTTTGTCGTGATTCATTTCTTTCTCCTATTTTATCTGCTTAACATGCCATTTGTTTTAAGTCGCTGATTAAATGGTTAGGGGGCATATTTTGCTGACAATATTATATGCAACTAGTTTGTATGCAACTAGTTCAAAGAAGTAGTGCCATTGCAGCACCTATGAACGCCACGACAACATGTTGTTTTTTGTATCTTTGTGCTCTGTGGTCACAAGGTTGGACTATGACCGTTCGGCAAGCGGGACAAAATCTCGCCTGGGTTCGCCGACGTAGAGCTGGCGGGGTCGCCCGATTTTTGTCCCCGGATCTTCGCGCATTTCTTTCCACTGGGAGATCCAGCCGGGCAGGCGGCCCATGGCAAACATGACGGTAAACATGTTGGCGGGGATGCCGATGGCCCGGTAAATAATACCGCTGTAGAAATCCACATTGGGATAAAGATGCCGTTCGAGGAAATATTCGTCTTTTAAGACGATCTCTTCCAGTTCCCGGGCAATGTCAAGCAAGGGGTCCGAGACGTTGAGGGAGGCCAGGATATCGTCGCAGGCCTTTTTTATTATCTTCCCGCGCGGATCAAAGGTCTTGTACACCCGGTGACCGAAACCGGACAGCTTGAACGGGTCACGCCGGTCCTTGGCCTTCTCGATGTATTTTTCAAAATTACTGTCATCGGCATAGATTCCCTCCAGCATATCGATAACCGCTTCGTTGGCTCCACCGTGCAGCGGTCCCCAGAGGGCGCTGATTGCGGCGGAGATGGAGGCGTACAGGTTGACCCCGGCGCTGCCGACCAGACGGACGGTCGAGGTGGAGCAGTTCTGCTCGTGGTCCGCATGCAGGATGAGCAGCTTGTTCAGGGTCGACACCAGTTCGGGCCGGACCTCGTAATGCCTGACCGGCTTGTGAAACATCATGTTGAGAAAATTACCGCAATAGCACAGGTCCTGGCGGGGATAGACCAGCGGCTGGCCCAGGGATTTCTTGTAGGAAAAGGCGGCAATGGTCCTGATCTTGGAAATCAGCCGCGCGGCCGTGATGTCAATGTTGGTCAGCGGGTCATCACTCATTTCTATATAGAAATTACAGAGGGTGTTGACCATGACTGAAAGAATCGACATGGGTGGGGCGTTGGAAGGAAAATGGTCGAAGAAATGAATCATATCTTCGTGGACCAGGGCAAAGCCTTCAAGGAGCATCTTGAAGTTGTTGAGTTCCTCGGCATTGGGCAGCTTGCCGTGCAGCAGAAGATAGGCCACTTCAATAAAAACGCAGTTTTCGGCCAGGTCTTCGATATCGTAGCCGCGGTAGCGGAAGATGCCCTTGTCACCATCAAGATAGGTTATGGAGCTGGCACAGGAGCCGGTGTTCTTGAAACCGCTGTCAAGAGTTATGCAACCGGTGTCCCGCAGCAGGTTACTGATGTCGATTGCCCTGCATCCCTCGGTGCCCTCGAGAATGGGCATAAAATGGGATTTTCCATCTATGGTCAGTTCTGCCATACGGCTGGCGGCGTTTTTGTTCATGGCTGGTCCTTATGTTTTTTTGCTGTTTCCGTCTTTTACACAAGCGACGGGAGGTTTATGTCTCGATCCGGATTCGGGGAAAAACAGTGCGCGGAAAGAGCTGTTCGGGTACTATGAAAATAATTTTTTTAGGGGAACAATTCGGACACAAGCTGGTCTGACCCGTGTGCAGATGAACCGGCACATCTGTTTTTTATTCCCGGTCGTTTCCGGCCGTTTCAAAAAACAGTAATATATAGAATACCGGATGTTCGTGTAAAATTCAAGCTGAATGAATGGTTGCCATGGAGCGGGGGAGATCCCGCATCAGGATGGTAACGGGCCTCAGGGGGCAATGCCCGGAGTTCGTCTGAAAGGATTTTGTATATAATGGGAAATGGTGAATTGTATCGGCGTCGGCTGCGGCAGTTCGTTGATGAAGTAACGGTCTATCCGGTTTCGTGTGAACGGCTGGCGGCAGGACGCAGTGATGAAGAGTGGCTTGATGCCGTCTTGCTCGGAGGCGGGCGGATTGTGCAGCTGCGCGATAAGGAGTCAAGTGACCGGCGGCTGCTTGAAAAGGCCCGGTATTTCCGCCGAAAGACTCGCGAGGCCGGGGCTCTGTTCCTGGTGAACGACCGTTTGGATATTGCTCTTCTGGCCGATGCCGACGGTGTCCACCTGGGCCGCAACGATCTGCCGCCAGAGGATGTCAGGCGGCTGGCCCCGGAGATGATCATCGGCCTTTCGTGCAACAACGAGGAGCAGGCCCTGCAACTGGGCCGGCGGGAAAGGGCTGGCGATCTTTCCGTTTCCTATTACAATATCGGTCCGCTCTATCCCACCCGGACCAAGGCCGGGTTGACCGAATTCATCGGGGTCGAGGCTGTCGCCCGTTTTTCATCGTACCTGGGCCTGCCCTTCACGGTTATGGGGGGAATCAAGCTGGAACATGTAGAGGAACTGGCCGCGCATGGGGTTTGCCGTATTGCGGTCGTTTCGGCGTTGACCCAGGCCCCGGATATTGCCGGGGAAACAGCTCGCTGGGTGGACAGGATCAGAACCTTTGTTGCGGGAGATGGCAATGGATGACAGGGCCGGCAGGAGAGAGGATATCAGGAAGCTGATGGAATATGCGGTGCCGGAAGAGCGGCTGGCCGAGGCCCTTGATCTTCTGGAAATTTACCGGCATGACAGGCTTGTTCTTGATCTGCTTCATGAGTTTTACAGTTTCCTGCCCGAGGCCCGGCACGACTGGATTCGGGAAATCAGGCTGGTTGCCCGCCGGCAGGGGGTTCTTCTCCTGGCGGCGATGACGGGAGCCGGCGGCTACCTCTACCTGGTGTCAAGCGAAGGCCTCGATTTCCAAGGTCTCCTGGCCGAGGGATTATGGGATCCGGAATTACTCGATTTCTTCGGTTTTGCCGACCGGGATGATTGTCAGCGGCTATGCGGAGCAGCCGAAGAGTTGAGCATCTATGCACCCATGGATGGGGATCGGGATGTCTGCCCGGCCTGTCATACCGTCAGCGGCGAACTGCATGAACTGGGCTGCCCGGTGGAGCTCTGTCCCTGGTGCGGCGGTCAGCTCATCCACTGCTCCTGTCGCTTTGACAAGCTGGAACTGGATCGCCTCTCCAGCGAGCAGGATCTTGCCCGTTTCGAGGAGATGCTCAACGAACAGGGCCGCATTCCCTATTCACCCGAACAGCGGCCGTCTTTTGCCGATGACGGCTCAGGGGTGATCCTCGACTGATTTTTTTGTTCGTTTCCTTAATGCCTCTGCCTATCAATAATGTATCCCGGCTTTGGGCCATCCTTGGCCGCTCCTCAATCACAAAATCCTCGACGTAGCTCTGCTGCGCCTGCGGGATTGTTCAATCGGTGCAACCAAATCTGACCCATATCCGGGCGTGATCCAGGTACATTACTATTTCCCGAGTCCCTAACCAAAAGAAAGTATCCCCGGGTCACAGGGCCCTGCGGCCCCGGGTTTTTATTTGCTCTTTTTGGTGCTGTCAAGATACTTGAACAGTTCCGAATTCGACGACAGGATCAGCGTGGTGTTCCTGGTCAGAATTTTCTGGTAACTTGCCAGGCTTTTCTCAAAGGCGTAAAATTCAGGGTGCTTGCTGTAGGTCTCGCCGTAGATCTCTGTCGCCTTGGCGTCCGCCTGGCCTTTGATCATCGTCGCCTCTTTCTGGGCGGTGGAAGTTATCTCCTTGAGTTTTCGCTCGACCTGGCCGAGGATTTCGGCCTTGCGCCCCTCGCCCAGTGAACGTTTCTTCGCGGCTATTCGTTGTCGTTCCGAGATCATTCGTTCATAGACCTTTTTTCGGACCGATTCGATATAGTTCACCCGTTTGAACATGACATCGACCAGCTTGATGCCGTACTTCTCGGTCATCTTGGATGCCACTTTCAGCACCATCTGGCTGATTTTGTCCCTCCCCAGCTTGGGCGGGACCATCACGGCATCTTCCTGTTTTTTGTTTGCGGCCATGTACGCCGGTGTCCAGTCGGAACTGCGAATAATTTCGATCAGGTCATTCTTGCTGACCAGGTCCCGCACCGTACCGTTGATGATATCATCAAGCAGGGTCTGAGCCCTGTTTTCCGTGCCCACGGCCTGCAAAAAGTGAAGCGCATCGGCGATCCGCCAGCGGGCTGTCGTCTCAATATAGATAAAGGTCTTATCGTTGGTGGGGATCTGGTTGGGTTCACCATCCCAGATCAATATTCTTTTTTCAAAGAACTGAACATGCTGAATAAAAGGGGTCTTCCACTTCAACCCGGCCGCGGTTATCGGGGTCCCGACCGGGGCGCCGAACTGGGTGATAATCGCCTGCTGGCCTTCTTTGAGGATGTAGAAGCCGTCCCATGCCGTGAAAATGAGGCCGGCGACGATGACGAGCAGAATAATCTGGATAATTTTTTTCATATCGTCCTGTATATAAAGTCAAGGATTATTGAAAGCTTTCCCCCCGCAAGGAGCGGGTTATTTTGTTGTCAGGGCTTTGGCCTTATCCTTACCGGTGAGGTTCAGGAACGGGAGAAGGGTCTGCTGTTTTTTGTCCATCACGTAGACATGATTCACGTTGGGCAGGGAGTCCTGCATGGCTTCGAGATACATCCGCCGCCTGGTTACTGCCGGGGCCTTTAAGTATTGGTTGACAATATCATCGAATCGCGCCGTTTCACCCTGGGCTCGGTTGACCCGTTGCGCCGCATAGCCCTTGGCCTCTTCAATGATCTGCTTGGCACTGCCTTTGGCCTTGGGGATGACCCGGTTGTATGTCGATTCGGCTTCGTTCACCAGCCGTTTCATGTCCTGGTCGGCCTCGTTTACCTCGTTAAAGGCCGGTTTAACCTGGTCCGGAGGATTGATGTCGATGAGCTGCATGGTGAGTATCTTGACGCCGCACTGCAGTTTATTCAGGACGGCCTGCAGTTCATGTTTGGCGTTGTTGGCCAGGATTTCCCGGTTGCTCAGGATGTAATCAAAGTCCATGTTGCCGACAATGCGGCGGGTGACCATCTCCGAGGCATCATGCACCGCCTGGGGGACATTGCGGACCTTGAATAAAAAGTTGACCGGATCGCTGACAATGTACTGCACGATCCAGGTTACGTCGATGACGTCTTTATCACCGGTCAGCATCAGGGATTCCATATTGAATCCCTGTTTATTGAAAACCGTGTTTTTGCCGGGCATGACGGTACGGAAACCGAATTCTTCCTTGCGCACCGACTGCACATCCACTTTGTCCAGCCCCTCAATGTAGGGAAGCTTGAAATGGAGTCCCGGTTCGGCGGTCCGGTTATACTTGCCGAAACGCAGGATAATGCCGACCTTGCCCGGTTCGATGGTGTAGAAGGAGGAGTAAACAAGCTGGAAAATAATGATGGCGGCAATAATCATTATGACCTTGCCGATTCCGGGGAAGGCGGCCTGGTCAGTCGGCGGGTGCTGCCCGCCGCCACCGCCGCCTTGGCCGGAGTTGTTGTTTTGGCCGGTAAAGGCGTCTTTGATTTTCTGAATCAAGACCGCCAGTAAATCTTCCGGGGATGATGGGCGGTTTTTCTGCCCCCAGGGTGGTTGCTGATCATTCATTGACATAAAAGGTCCTGATTTTTTGATTCACGTTGCCTGCGGATGCGGCTCGAATTTTGTCGCAAAATAGAAGTGATCGTTTCAGGAGTTCGCTCGGAAATAAGTCCGCAGAATTGACGCTTGGATTCGGGATGCGAAAATGTGAAGTTATTTTTTTGAGCGGACCCTTAAAGGTGAAGAATACAGGAAACCGGCCGCTTTGCCAACTTTTTTTCCCATCCGGTGCCGCAGGGGCCGGTTTTCAGGCCCCCTGGACCCGTGAGCGTTCGAGAGCGGTGCAGATCAAAGCGGCAACGATGTTGATTATCCTGGTGTGATATCAACGAGTTGTCAACGCAGCAGATGTGCCGTTACCGGCCGCCCCGCAGGGCGGCCGGTGCAGACCGGAAAATGCATTTATTAGACAATAATACAATGAATTTCATGTATTGCCTGGAAGGTCACCCCGAGCCGTCACGGATTCAGGAGGCCCCCCAGGCCATTATCCAGCAGCCAACGACGATGAATAGAGACAGCAGGTATAACCCCCGTTGAAAACGGTCATTGCCGGCCAGGCGCAGGAGACCGAAATAGCGGATAACCATGCCGCCGCCGATGCCGCAGAGAAGGCCGAAAAAATGAGCGCCCAGGTCGGTGTGTTTGCCGCCCGCGCCCAGGAGGGCGAGCAGCCCCGCTCCTGCGCCCAGGGGCATGAGCAGGTCTCTGAATTTTATCCGGCGTCCGGCGTATATCTGCAGACCGCTGAAGATACCGATGGCGGCAAAAATGGCCGTGGAAAAGCCGATGGAGTAGTGTACCGTGTCTCGGACCGCAATGTTGATCAGGTTCCCAAGTGCTCCCAGCAGGATAACGGACAGCCATGCCAGGCCCGAGCCGGTCGTTCTGCACAGGAGGTGGACCATAAAGCCGCCGATGATACAGTTGCCGAGCAGGTGGACTTGAGTGGCGTGCAGGGTCAGGGCGGTAACGAGCCGCCACCACTGTCCCTGCTGCAGAATGGCCCGGCTGTCGATGGCGCCGATTTGGAACCAGGTCGAGTTGCCCTGCCAGGGACCGGTAACCCAGAACAGTATGACCAGGCCGCCGATCATCAGCAGGGTGGGCGGGTTGCCGGTCTGCACCTGGACGGGCAGGGAAGTCGGTACTTGCGGCCAGTCGGCGTTTTCCGCAAAATAGGCCCGGATCTGCCGGTCGGCCGTGTCGGCATCTTTTTCCGGGACCGTCAGGACCCCGTCCCGGGCCAGGAGCGAGTGTGCAATCCCGACGGCTTCAAGGACCAGCGAACAGAGTGCCAGGTGCTCCGCCGAGCCCGAGGCAACAATGCGGCCCGGATCGCCCTCCGGTTGTTCTGGGTTGTGAGGGGTGGTGTGATTCGACATATGCAAAAGAGTACCTTTTCCAGGGTACATTAAACATGAAAAGTAAAAAAGGAAAGGAACGTAACCGTCCGCCCCTCTGTACCTGCTGCCGCGGGGAAGGTCGGAGCGGCGGTGAACGTGGCAATAAACCGGAGTGCTGCCCTTAACCTCGGACAATAACCTCAAGCCGTCACGGAATAATATTGAAAGCAATAACAAGGCCCGCTGTCCACTATGGCTGGATCATCGTCCTGGCCGGCTGTCTAAGCATTTTCGCCGCTATAGGTCTGGGACGGTTCTCCATCGGCATGCTGTTGCCGGCCATGGGTTCCTCGCTGCACCTGAGTTACTCGCAGATGGGCCTGGTCTGTACCTGCAACTTTATCGGTTACCTGGCCGCCGTCCTTTTCTGCGGCCGGCTGCAGGCCGTGCTGGGGGCGAGGAGGCTGATTCCCCTGGCCCTCGTGCTGGTCTCCATTTCCATGATGTTGATCGGGCTGGCCCGCGACCTGCCGGCGGTGGCATTGCTTTATACCTTGACCGGTATCGGCAGCGGGGCCGCCAATATTCCCGTGATGGGCCTGGTCTCGGCCTGGTTTGTCAGTCGTTTACGGGGCCGGGCTGCCGGTTTTATCGTGACCGGCAGCGGTTTTGCCATCCTGTTGGCCGGCCAGCTGATCCCGTTTTTCAATGCCCTGCGGCCGGAGGGTTGGCGCTTGAGCTGGTTCGTCCTGGGGGCGATTGTCCTGGTGATCGCTGTTTTCTCCCTGGTCATCCTGCGAAACCGGCCGCAAGACATCGGCCTGCAGCCAGTGGGGGCGGATAAGGGGCCGGCCGGGGAGGAGTTGCGGCCCGGCTTCAGACCGTTCAATAAAAAGGTGATCCTGAATTGCGGGCTGATTTATTTTATTTTCGGCTGTACCTACGTTATTTATGTGACCTTTATCGTTACGGTTCTCGTGCAGGAGCATGGCTTTTCCGAGGCGGCTGCCGGTTCTTTCTGGTCCTGGGTCGGATTTCTCAGCCTGTTCTCCGGCCCGGTCTTCGGCACGCTTTCGGATAGATTGGGCCGCAGAATCGGCCTGATGATCGTTTTTTCCATCCAGACACTGGCCTATCTCCTGATCGGCCTGAAGCTGCCGAACATCGCCCTGTTTCTGTCGATCGGCAGTTTCGGCATCGTTGCCTGGAGTATTCCCTCCATTATGATCGCCCTGATCGGCGACCTGGTCGGCGTCTATAATACGGTCAGGGTGTTTGGCTTTATAACTTTTCTTCTCGGGATCGGGCAAGTAATAGGACCTTTTTTTGCCGGCCTGCTGGCCGAGAGAACCGGTGATTTCTCGGTTGTCTTCCTGATGGCGGCGGGGATGACCTCGGTGGCCGTCCTGTTGGCATCACGTTTGCAAGTGGATGTGGAATAAGGCGGATTCTGCCAGCCGGCAAGGCCGGAGGCGGCAGAAAGTAGAAATGCCGCAGATTAAGTGCGCGCGGGGAGTTCCGGCGGGTTGCTTTAAGCCGCCAACTGGTTTATGAATAAAGTCGGCTGCGGTGCGTCAGCAGGGAGGAAAAGAAAGGGCGGAAATCCTTTGGATTCCCGCCCTGTTATAATACTAATCTTGGTGCCGAAGGGGAGAGTCGAACTCCCACGAGCGTACGCCCACTAGACCCTGAACCTAGCGCGTCTACCAGTTCCGCCACTTCGGCAAGAAGTGTTAGCGAATATGATAGTCAAACCGGAATTTGTCAAGTATTTCTTCGCGTGGCAATAAAGAAATTTACAGGTCCGAAGAAATTTACAGGTCCGGTCTTCTCTCGTGGCCGGACGATGCACGAACTGTTTGCGAGTTTTGTCCGGCCGTAGTACATATCTCGCTCTGCCTGTGAATAGACGTGCAACCGACGGCCCGGTAAAAAAGGTCCCGCTTTGCACGGCCTTTTTTAAGAAATAGAACCCCGAATGGGACCTCAATGGAGCTTTTTACACGTCTTGCCGACATAAAGAAACCGTTTGCCCATGCCTGCGTCACCATCGGCAACTTCGACGGCGTGCATCTCGGGCACCAGCTCCTGTTCAGGGAGGTTGTCAGGCTGGCTCACCTGCACCATGGAACCAGCGTCGCCGTGACCTTTGATCCTCATCCCCTGAAGGTCCTGCGGCCGGGGGGAATCAGGTTGATTTCCACGACCAGTCAGAAGATCGAATTGATCGAGGCGGCCGGGATCGACGTGCTGGTCGTTATCCCCTTTGACCTGGATTTTGCCGCCACCACGGCGGAACAGTTTGTCGACGATATCCTGGTCGGTACCATCGGCGTCCGGGAACTGGTGGTCGGCTATGATTATGCCTTTGGCCGGGGCCGCCGGGGCAATATCGATTTCCTCAAAGAACGGGGCCGGGAAAGTGGTTTCCCGGTGACCGTGATTGATCCCCTTTATGAAGGCGGCATGCTGGTCAGCAGCACCAAGATCCGGGAACTGGTCGCCGAGGGGCGGATGCGTGATGTGCGCCGTCTGCTTGGCCGCTATTACCAGATTCGCGGTGAGGTCCAGCGGGGGAGGCAGCGTGGCGGGCGGGTGGTCGGTTTCCCCACGGCCAACCTGAAAATTTCCGAAGAAGATCTCTGCCCGAAGCGCGGGGTCTACGTGACGCAGGTCGTCTATGACGGCAAGTGCTACGGCGGTGTTTCCAACATTGGCTATAATCCGACTTTCGGCGGAGACCGGCTGGTCGCCGAAACCCATATTTTTGATTTCGACGATGATATTTACGGCCGGCCGATCAAGATTAACCTGTTACGTCATCTGCGGGGCGAAAAGAAATTCAGCGGTACGGATGAGCTTGCCGCGCAGATTCGCCGCGATATCGAAGTTGCGCACAAGGTCCTGGAGTCGGCGCGGAAGGAACAGTTGCTCTGCGGTGATGAGCGGTCGCCCCGGTGATCGAGGGTGTTCCCGCCAGCGGGGAAATCGGGGCCGGAGCGGCAGGCTGATGGTGCGAGCCGGCAAATAAGAGTTGTCCTTTACGGTTTGGAACTTGCCTCGCAACGGTTTATGCCTATAATATAGAAAATTTTTCCGGCCTCCGGAACAAGATAATTTAAAGACAGCCTCTTTTGAGAAAGGAAAAACAATGTCAGATACGCAGAAAAAAATTGATATTGCTACAGTGATTACAGAGCTTGAGAAGGCCTGCGCGGAGAAGCCCGACAGTGTCTTTGTTCATCATCAGTTGGGCCTGGTGTACCGTCAGGCCGGCCGGGTTGATGATGCCGTCCGTGAGCTGAGCAAGGCGATTGAGTTGGACGATCAGTCCGTGGAAAGCTTGATTAATCTCGGGGCCATTTTCTTTGACAAGGGTGACGTCGACCGGGCCCTGGAGCTGAATGAGCGGGCCTTGAAAGTTACGCCGAACATGGCTGAAGCCCATGTCAACATCGGCCTGATCCGGCAGCGCCAGAATCTGATTGACGAGGCGATTGAGTCATACACCAGGGCCACGCAGATCATTCCCGACCTGGTGACCGCCTGGATCAACCTGACCTCGGCCCTGACCATGAAGGAAGAGGACGAAAAGGCGGTTGAGGCGGCGCGCCAGGCCGTGACGATTGAACCCGACTCGGCCATGGCCAGAAATAACCTGGCAGTGGCCCTCTATTTCAAGGGTGATTTCGAGGAAGCGAAGAAGAACGTGGAAAAGGCCCGCGAACTCGGCTACCCGGTTGATGATCGGTTCGCGCAGGCCCTGGAAGAAAAGCTCGGTCACAGTTGAGCATGGATAATCATCGCACGGTCAAACCGTGGTGTCCCTTCTGCGGCATGGACGTGGGCCGGGCCACGGATGCCATAGAGCGGAAAATGACCGAGTTCCCGCTGGGCAGATGTGAATGCGGGGCAGTTTACGTCTGTGAAGCCACCGGCTATAATGTGGGTGCCGCCATAGTGGAATGTCTGGTCTATGCCTGTAATGGTGACTGGGACCTGGCCTGGGAACTCCTGCCGGAAGATGATTACCTGACCGGCCGGGTCGAGCACTATGACGAACAGACCCACCAGGTCGTCGAGGCCGGGAACCTGGATGGCCGCGTGGTTAACGGGGTGTTGTACTTTGTCAGGCTGCACAAGGATGTGGCCGAGATTGCCAATCGGTTCAGGAACAACAACGGGCAGCAGGGCGAAGCGGGCCGGAAAACCGCGGCCGGACCTGCTGCCGCTGCCCGGCCGCCGGTCGAAGCGCAACGCGACCCGCAGCGGCAAAAGAAGCGGGCCACCAAGCTCCTGGTGAAAAAACTGGCCGCGGAAGGCGATATCGACGCCCTGGTGGATTATTGTTTTGATGATCGGCGGACCCTGCGTTTTTTGCAGCGCCTGCTCTATGATCCGGATGAGGCCGGTCGTTATCATACGGCCTGGGTTATCGGCCAGGTCTGTGCCCGGGTGGCCGAGCGCGAGCCCGGCCCGGTGGCGGATCTCCTCCACCGGCTTTTCGAGGCTTGCGCCGATTCGGCGGCAACCTCCTGGGGCATGGTCGAGGCGATCGGCGCGATCATTGCCGCGCGTCCCGATATCTATGGCGCCTTTACCCGCCATCTGCTCAACTATATGGGCGATCCTGCAACCCAGGAACAGGTGGTCTGGGCCCTGGGCGAAATCGCGGCAGTACGGCCCGACCTGGTCAGGAATACGCCGTTTTACGGGACTTTCCATTTTCTCGGGCATCCGAATCCGGTAGTGAGGGGACTCATGGCCAGGCTGCTCGGTCGTCTCCGGGCTGCCGAGGCGGCTTTCCAGGTTATGGGCCTGGAAAATGATCAAAGTGAAATAGTCATTTATGAGCAGGGTCGGCCCGTGCGGTTCACGGTAGCGGAACTGGCGGTCCGGGCCGGGGAATTGATCCATAATCAGGGGGGAAAGACAAGTGAGTGAGCAGTTGCAACCATTGAATTCAATCGGCTCCGTGGAAGGGGCACAGGCGAAGGAAGACGAGGCGCTCAATGATCCGGCCAAGGCGGATTACAAGGCTGGCCGGGATTTTTTGCAACAGGGCGAATATGCCCAGGCGGCCAATGCCTTTCACAATGCCCTGGTGGGTTTTGAAGAGCAGGGCGATGAACAGGGGATCGCCAATGCCGCTGATCGTCTTGGCGATGTCTGCGTCGCCAGAGAAGAGTACGGGATGGCCCTTGAGCATTTCCGCCGCGTCATTGCCATCTGCGAGAAAGAAAAAGATGCCCTGTCCATCCAGGCCCTCAACAAGAAGATGGCCGGCGTCTATAAAAGACTTGGTGAGCTGGACAAGGCGCTGGATCTTCTCTTCGATATCATTGATTATTACGCCGTAACCCGGAACCCAAAGGGTACCGTGGAAATTCTCGAGGTCATTGCCGAGGTCTTCATGGAGCAGGGGGAAAAAGAGAAGGCGGCCGATGCCCTGCGCACAGTGGCCTCCATTCATGCCAACTTCAAACACCGCGACGAGGCCCGTGAATTTAAAGATCGTGCCGCCATGGTTGAACAGGGGTAGGTGAGTGTTTACCGGTATTGTCCAGGGCCGGGGGACAGTGGCGCGGCAGCGGCCGGCCGGCGGCGGCATGGTTTTCCGCCTGGAGGCTGATTTCGCCCTGGATGACCCGGAAGAGGGGGAGTCAATTGCCGTAAACGGTGTCTGTCTGACGGCCCTTGATATCCGGGAAAACCGTTTTACGGTGGATGTGTCGCCGGAGACGCTGTCCCGGACTGGACTCGGCGCCCTGCGGGTGGGCGGTATGGTCAACCTGGAGCGGGCGCTCAGGCTCAGCGACCGGTTGGGCGGCCACCTGGTCAGCGGTCATGTCGATGGGCGAAGCCGGGTGGTCGACCGCCGGGCAGCGGGAGATTTTACCCTGTTTTCTTTTTCTTTGGCTCGCAGTCTGGCAAAATATGTTATTGAAAAGGGATCGGTGGCCATTGACGGGGTCAGTCTCACGGTCAACAGTTGCGAGGGTGAGCGGTTTTCGATCTCCATTATTCCCCACACCCTGGCAATGACGACCCTGGGCGCCTTGAAACCGGGGGACCTGGTGAATGTCGAGGTTGACATCATCGGCAAGTACGTGGAAAAATTGTTGGCGGAGAAAACAGTGGGGCCCGAAAAGGGCGGCGGTATGAGTTCCTCGTTCCTGGCGGAACACGGTTTTTTGAAATAGAACTCCACCTCCGGGTTGGTAGTTGAGGTATGACATGACAATCAGTGCAATTGAAGATGTGGTAGAGGATATCCGGGCCGGAAAAATGATCATCCTGGTGGATGACGAGGACCGGGAAAATGAGGGCGATCTCTGCATGGCCGCGGAGGCGGTCACGCCCGAGGCCATCAATTTTATGGCCACCCACGGCCGCGGTCTGATCTGCCTGGCCATGAGTCCGGATATGATTCAGCAACTGAATCTACCCATGATGGTGCAGGACAACAAGTCGCCCTATGGCACCGGTTTCACCATCAGTATCGAGGCCCGCACCGGGGTGACGACGGGGATTTCCGCCGCCGACCGGGCCCGGACCATCAGCGCCGCGGTGGCGCCGGATGCCCGGCCGGGCGATATTATCAGTCCCGGCCATGTCTTTCCGCTCAAGGCCCGGGCCGGCGGGGTCCTGGTCCGGACCGGCCAGACCGAAGGATCGGTGGACCTGGCCCGTCTTGCCGGTATGCGTACCGCCGGGGTCATTTGCGAAGTCATGAAGGAAGACGGCACCATGGCCCGAATGCCGGATCTGCAGAAATTCGCCGCCGAGTATAATATCAAGATCGCCACCATCGCCGACCTGGTTGCCTACCGGTTGCGCATGGATATCCTGGTTCACCGGGCCGCCGAAGCCCGTCTGCCCACCCGTCATGCCGGTGAGTTTCGGGCCGTAGTCTATACGAACGATGTGGACAACTTTGAACATCTCGCTTTAGTGAAGGGCGAGATCGATTCGACAAAACCGGTCATGGTCCGTGTGCATTCCGAGTGTTTGACCGGCGATGTCTTCGGATCGGCGCGCTGCGACTGTGGTTCTCAGCTCCATGCCGCCATGCGCATGGTCGATCAGGAGGGCGTCGGGGTGATCCTTTATATGCGTCAGGAGGGACGGGGCATCGGCCTGGTGAACAAGCTCAAGGCGTATACGCTCCAGGATGAGGAAGGGCTTGATACGGTGGAGGCCAACGTGCAACTCGGCTTCAAGCCGGACCTGCGCGATTACGGCATCGGCGCCCAGATTCTCCGTGATCTCGGAGTACGGAAGATGCAGCTTCTGACCAACAATCCCAAGAAGATTGTCGGCCTGGAAGGCTACGGCCTCGAGGTGGTGGCCCGCTTCCCCATCGAGATTCTCTGTGAGCCGGAAAACAAGGAATATATGAAATGCAAGCGGGACAAGATGGGGCATATTCTGGAGATCTATGGTGAGGAGCCATCCCTTGAAGACGTATCGGGAGATTCGTAAGAGTGCAGCAGCACCACATCTGCACACGCTCAGGACATACGGCATAGAGGGGCTATGGCCATCCGTCCTGAGCATGCACATCTGAGGCACTGCTGTACTCTTACAGGTTTGTGGTAGAGACTATGTTTTGTCTCCCCGGTGAATTGATCGGGAGATCCGTGATTGCCGGGAGACGCAGGTAAACGGGCGGCGCCTTGCCGCACAATAATTCCGGAGTCGGGACGAAAGCTAGAGGCTGATATGGCACATTACATTGAAGGAAGTCTGCAGGGCACGGGGAGAAAACTTGGAATTGTCGTTGCCAGGTTCAACTCGTTTATTGCGGAAAAATTGCTGGAAGGGGCCATTGACAGTCTGGTCCGCTCCGGGGTGAATGACGATGATATCGACGTGGCCCGGGTGCCGGGTGCCTTTGAAATACCGCTTGTCGCCCAGAAGATGGCCAGGTCGGGCAGATATGATGCCGTAATCGTACTGGGGGCCGTTATCCGCGGCGCAACTCCCCATTTTGACTATGTGGCAGGGGAGGTGGCCAAGGGCACGGCCCAGGTTATGCTGGATTCCGGCGTGCCGGTGCTTTTCGGGGTGCTGACCACGGAAAGCATTGAACAGGCCGTTGAACGTGCCGGTACCAAGGCCGGCAACAAGGGCTCGGATGTGGCGGTTGCCGCTCTGGAAATGATCAATCTGCTTGTCAATCTGGAGAGTTGAAAGTTTATAGAGAAGAGACTCCCGCACCTTGCCGTAACGCCCGAACCTCTGTTTGAGGGGCTACGGAGCCAGATGAACCGTATAAACTTGACAACTTTTAACTGAAACTGAAATATGGGATTACGTCGTAAGTCCAGGGAAATTGCCCTGCAGTTTCTGTTCGGCCATGATTTTCAACAACGTGCCGGTGATCTGGAATCCATTGAAGCGGAACTGACAGAGTTTGGTGCCAATTTTGATGCCGGCAGGAAAGCGCTGCCCTATGTCCGACAGCTGGTCCGCGGTATCTGCAGCCACCTGGATGAGATCAATGCCTCGCTCGCCGGTCATTCCCATAACTGGCGTCTTGAGCGGATGTCCCTGGTGGATCGCAATATCCTGCGCATCGCTGTTTTCGAGATGCGTTATTGCGACGATGTCCCGGCCCGGGTCGCCATCAACGAGGCCCTGGAAATTGCCAAGCGCTACTCCATTGCCGATTCCGTCCCCTTTATTAACGGTATTCTGGATGCGGTGCAGGAAAATTCCTGAAATTTTCTCCGTCTCAAAGGGACTGTCTATGGTTTTTGCGCCGATTTTTTTAAGCAAGAGTAAAACGGTTCCGTCAATGCCCCTGCCCCTGTCCGCTTATCAGAAAGATTATGCCGCTGCCTAGGAAGAAGAAACCGGGCGCCCGTCAGGAAGTCGTGGCGATGTTCTGTCTGTTTCTCGCCCTTTTTCTCCTGCTCTGCTTTGTCAGCTACGCCCGCCCGCTGCTGGCGGAACATCCGGCCCTCCAGGCGCCGGCGGCGAACTGGTGCGGCTCCATCGGCTACTATGTCGCTCGCTATCTGTTCAGTTTTTTCGGCCTGACCGCCTTTTTCCCGGTCCTGATCCTGATCTATACCTCGATGTCCGTCCTCATGCCCGGCGGGACCGCCAATCGGCTGCCTTTTGTTGTTGCCGGTATCACCGGCATCCTGATCTCCACCAGCGGTCTGCTGGCAACCACTGCCCAGCTTGTTTTCCCGCCGGAGTTTATTACCCCGGGCGGCTACCTCGGCGGGCTGATCTGGAGGCTTCTCGGCCGCTTTATGGGGGAGGCCGGCTCCGTCCTCCTGTTGCTGCTGGTATTCATTTTTTCTCTCATGGCCGCAGTGCGTTTTTCACCCCTTGGCGCCGGCAAGTGGTTGTGGCGGACGGGTGGTAAGGTGGGGAAGCGCCTGCCGAAAAAATTGCCCGCGAGTCCGGCGGCCAGGAAAAACGGCAACAGTAAGCAGGACCCTGTGGTCGGCAACTCCTCCCCCGCCGCGCGGCCGGCGGCGGTGCCGGCCGTGCACGAGCCGGTGTTGCTGAAACTGGCGACCGATACTGAAGACGAAGAGTTTACCCCGCGGCCGCCGCGGAGCGGTGATTATCAGTTGCCGCCCGTGACCATGCTGGCCCGCCACGATCAGCAGGAAATCCGTATTGATAAAGAACATTTTTACCGGGTCAGCAAGGTTCTCGTGGCCAAGCTCGAAGATTTCGGCGTCTACGGGACCGTGGAGGGGATCTCGCCCGGTCCGGTCGTGACCACCTATGAATATGCGCCGGCCCCTGGAGTTAAGATCAACAAGATCGTTTCGCTGGCCGACGATCTGGCCATGGCGCTCAAGGTGGACCGGGTCCGGATTGTCGGCTCCATCCCCGGCAAGGCGGCCCTCGGGATCGAAATTCCCAACCCGGTCCGCAAGACCGTTTTTCTCCGCGATATTCTCCTGACTGAGGAGTACGGGAATTCAAGCTCACGGCTCAGCCTGGCCCTGGGACTGGATGTGGTCGGTCACCCGGTTGTGGCCGATTTTACGAAAATGCCGCATCTGCTCATTGCCGGGGCCACCGGTGCTGGCAAATCGGTGGCCATCAATGCCTTTATCGCCTCCATCCTTTTCAAATCGACGCCCGATGAGGTCCGGCTGCTGCTGGTCGATCCCAAGCGGATCGAGCTCTCTGTCTACGAGGACATTCCGCATCTGCTGCACCCGGTGGTGGTGGAACCGAAAATGGCCAGCCGGGCGCTCATCTGGGCGGTCAGGGAGATGGAGCGGCGCTATCGTCTGCTGGAGGAAAAAAGGGTCAAGTCTTTTCTTTCCTACAACGAGGTTGCCGAGGAAAAACTGCCCTACATCGTTATTATCGTGGATGAGCTGGCAGACCTGATGATGGTGGCCTCCAAGGACGTGGAAAATTCCATCGCCCGTCTGGCCCAGATGGCCCGTGCGGCCGGCATGCACATCATGCTCGCTACCCAGCGGCCTTCGGTTGATGTCCTGACGGGACTGATCAAGGCCAACTTTCCGACCCGGATTTCTTTCAAGGTCGCCTCCAGGGTGGACTCCAGGACGATCCTGGACGGCAGCGGCGCCGAACACCTGCTCGGCGACGGCGACATGCTCTTCCTGCCGCCCGGGGCGGCCAAGCTGCAACGCATCCACGGCGCCTATATCTCCGAGGAGGAAACCGAGCGGATCGTGACCTTTCTCAAGAAACAGGGCAAGGCGGAGTATGACGAAGCCGTGCTCCGGGGTGTCGAGGACGAGCCGGCAACGGATGATGACGAGGACGTGGAGTATGATGAAAAGTACGACGAGGCCGTGGCCATTGTTACCGAAACAGGCCAGGCTTCAATCTCCATGGTCCAGCGCCGGCTGCGGGTGGGGTATAATCGCGCGGCCCGGATGATTGAAATGATGGAAAAGGAGGGGATCGTCGGCCCGTCCGATGGTTCCCGGCCCCGTGAGGTTTTTGCCCGTGCCGGTTACTCGGACCTGAATCCGTGACGGCTTAAGGTAATATTCCATACAATATATGGAATTTATTGTATTATATGCCGAATAAACGCATTCTCCGGTCTTCACCGCGCCGCCCTGCGGGGCGCCCGATAACAGCGCATCTGCTGCGTTGGCAACTCGTTGATATCATAGCAGGATAATCAACATCGTTGCCGCCTCGAAGGTCTCGCAGGCTCGCTATCTGCAGCTGTACCGTTCTCGAACGCTCACGGGTTCAGGTCGGAATAAGGATTTGCGCAAAGAAATAAGTCCGCCGAACCGGCGCTTGGATTGTCAGTCTATCCACCTGAGTCGTTACGATTTTTCTTGACATTGATTGTGCAACAAATTATATGCTAAAAGTATTAGAAAATGAGTGACTGTTCATTTATTTTTTTGCAGTTATAACTGGAAGGAAAGCCCGGCAGAATTAATATGTTGCCCCGTTCGGTTGTTATGTCGGATGAGTGGGGACGTACGCAGTGGTATCTGCGTTGTTCCTGGTCGCTGGCTGAGAAAATAGATAGAAGAAATGAACAGAGGATATTGTGGTTGCGCAGGCGCGCCGCCAAAATGGAAAATTAAAGTGAGGAGGTAGTTTAATGCCAAGTTACGTAGATCCTGAAAAATGTGATGGGTGCAAGGGCGGCGACAAGACGGCCTGCATGTACATCTGCCCGAACGACCTCATGGTTCTCAATACTGAGGAGATGAAGGCCTACAACCAGGAGCCCGATGCATGCTGGGAGTGCTATTCCTGCGTAAAGATCTGCCCGCAGGGTGCTATCGCCGTTCGTGGTTATGATGACTTCGTGCCCATGGGCGGCCAGGTTCACCCGATGCGGTCTTCGGACTCCATCATGTGGACCGTCAAGTTCCGTAATGGCAACATCAAACGCTTTAAGTTCCCGATCCGGACCACGGCGGAGGGTGCTGCCAATGAGTATCCCGGCCAGAAGGGTGACAACCTTGATGACTGTAAGCTGTTTCTTGAGGGCGAGTTGAAGGCACCGACCAAGCTGGCGTAAGCTGGTTTGAGTCCTTGGCACAACCTGAACAATTCAATTCTTAACTATATTTATAGGAGATAGGAATATGGCATTACCAAATAAGCCGAGAGGCGAGATCGCCGCGGTTGTCAATCCTGACGTCGTTGAGCATACCTGTGACGTGCTCATCGTCGGCGGCGGTATGGCCGCCTGCGGAGCAGCATTTGAGATCAAGAAATGGGCTTCCGATGATTTGAAAATCATCCTCTGCGACAAGGCAGCCATGGAGCGTTCCGGTGCTGTTGCCCAGGGTCTGTCCGCTATCAACACCTATATCGGCGAAAACGCTATCGAAGACTACGTCAAGATGGTTCGCAACGACCTGATGGGCGTTGTCCGCGAGGACCTGATCTACGATCTCGGCCGTCACGTTGACGAGTCGGTAAAACTGTTTGAGGAATGGGGCCTGCCGGTCTGGAAGAAGGCCGAGGACGGCTCCAGCATGGACGGCGCCAAGCCTGCCCCGACCCTCCGTGAGGGCGGCCAGCCGGTCCGGACCGGGAAGTGGCAGATCATGATCAACGGCGAGTCCTATAAGTGCATCGTCGCCGAGCCGGCCAAGAAGGCGCTGGGCGAAGAAGCCATCATGGAGCGTATTTTCATCGTCAAGATGCTGCTGGACAAGAACCGGCCGAACACCATTGCCGGCGCGGTTGGTTTCTCCGTCCGCGAGAACAAGGTTCATGTCTTTACCTGCAAGACCGCCATGGTTGCCTGCGGTGGTGCTGTTAATATTTTCCGTCCCCGGTCCACCGGTGAGGGCAAGGGCCGTGCCTGGTATCCGGTATGGAATGCCGGCTCCACCTACACCATGTGTGCTCAGGTCGGTGCAACATTAACCATGATGGAAAATCGTTTCACCCCGGCCCGTTTCAAGGATGGTTACGGCCCGGTTGGCGCCTGGTTCCTCCTGTTCAAGGCCAAGGTTCAGAATGGTCTGGGCGAGTTCTATGCCGGCAGCGACGCCGCCAAGGAAGAACTCAAGCATTTTATGCCCTATGGCGCCTCCGCCGTTACCCCGACCTGTCTGCGTAACCACTTGATGGTTAACGAGTTCAAGGCCGGCCGCGGTCCGATTTACATGGCTACCGACGTTGCCCTCAACGCCTTTCTTGACGAGAAAAGAGCCGCCGGTCTGGATGAAAAGGCAGTGAAGAAGTACTGGAAACATCTCGAGTCCGAGGCTTGGGAAGACTTTCTCGATATGTCCGTTGGCCAGGCCGGTCTCTGGGCCGGGGCCAATATCGAGCCCGAGAAGGTCGGCTCCGAGATCATGCCGACCGAACCCTATATGCTCGGTTCTCACTCCGGCTGCTGCGGCATCTGGACTTCCGGTCCGAACGAGGACTGGGTCCCGACTGTAGACGGCACCCGGGCTCATCAGTATAAATGGGGCTATAACCGCATGACCACGGTTGACGGCCTGTTCACCGCCGGTGACGGTGTCGGTGCTTCCGGCCATAAGTTCTCCTCAGGTTCTCATACCGAGGGTCGTATTGTTGCCAAGGAGATGGTCAGGTATTGCCGTGACAATACCTATACCACCGAGCTGGCTCAGTCCGCCCAGGAATTGGCCGATGAGGTTTATGCACCGGTCAAGCGTTACCATGAATTCGTCGGCGCAACTACCGCCGCTGATGTGAACCCCAACTACTGCAAGCCGGCCGGTATCATGATGCGCCTGATGAAGGCGACCGATGAGTACGGCGGCGGTATTGCCACCTACTACATGACCTCGGGTAAACTGCTGGGCATCTGCATGGATCTTCTGGAACTGCTTCGTGAAGATGCCGCGAAGATGGCTGCCGGTGATCTGCATGAACTGATGCGCGCCTGGGAAAACTACCATCGTATCTGGTGTGTCGAGGCTCACATCCGTCACATTCAGTTCCGTGAAGAGTCCCGCTATCCCGGCTTCTACTACCGGTCCGACTTCCCGAGTGTTGATGACGAGCACTGGAAGTGCTTTGTCAACTCCACTTACGATCCGCAAGCCGCCGAGTGGAAGTGTGAGAAGGTTGAGTGTATCAACATTATCGAAACCGAGCCTTGGCTGTAAGCATACGGCAAGATCGATTGGTGCAATAAAAATCTCCAGGCTCCTCCGGGGCCTGGAGATTTTTCATATTGACTCCTCGATTTTTGGTAATTTTTTTGTTTGAGTTGACGCGAAGAGTTGTTCGTGTTTATTTTTCGCGTCAACTGAACCAGAAATCATTTTTCATCAATACCAGCAGTTATGGAGGATTGTCATGAGTGACACTGCAGGAACTGGTGCGGTACTGGTTGTGGGCGGCGGCATGAGTGGTCTTACGGCTGCTCTGGAGGCTGCGGAAGTCGGTAACGATGTATATATCATCGACAAGAACCCCTACTTCGGTGGGCGTGTAGCCCAGCTCAACCGGTATTTCCCGAAACTCTGTCCACCCACCTGTGGCCTGGAAATCAACTTCAGGCGGATCAAGGACAACCGGAAGGTCAGGACCTATACAATGACGACTGTGAAGTCGGTCTCCGGCGGTCCCGGCAATTATGAGGTGCAACTGGAAACGGCACCCAGGTATGTCAACTCGAACTGTACCGCCTGCGGCGCCTGTGCCGAAGCCTGTACCGACGAAATCGACAATGCCTTCAACTTCGGCATGAACCGGACCAAGGCAATATATCTGCCCCATGAAATGGCCTTTCCCCGCCGTTTCGTGCTGGATAAGGACGCTTGTTCGAGCGCCTGTCTCGAGGCTGTGAAAGCCGCCTGTAAGTATGATGCCATTGATACCGGGATGCAGAGCAAGGCCTTTACGGTCAACGTGGCATCCATTGTCTGGGCAACCGGCTGGAATCCCTATGACCCGACCAAGATGGATAATCTCAAGTTTGAATCATCTCCCGCCATTATCACCAACATGATGATGGAGCGCATGGCCGCCCCCAATGGCCCGACCGGCGGCAAAATCCTGCGACCCGGCGATGACAAGGAACCTGAATCGTTCGCCTTTGTTCAATGTGCCGGCTCCCGTGACGAGAATCACCTGGAATTTTGCTCCTACGTCTGCTGCATGGCCACCTTCAAGCAGATGACCTATATTCGCGAGCGCTACCCTGAAGCCATGATTTATGTCTTTTACATTGATCTGCGGACACCGGGCAAATATGAGCATTTCCGCGAGAAACTCATGGGTGACGAAAAAGCGCAGTTCATCAAGGGCAAGGTCGCCGATATCATTGCCGAGGACGACGGCGGGGTGACCGTGGTCGCCGAGAATGCCGTGACCGGCGCCAAGATTCAGCAGAAGGTTGATATGTGCGTACTGGCAACCGGTATGCAGCCGGCCCTTGGCGAGCAGGGAAAAGCTCTTGGTGTCGACATGGATGGGAACGGTTTCGTTGTCTCCGACCCGGATAAGGGAATGATTGCCGCCGGCTGCGCCAAATCACCGGCTGATGTCTATACCTGTGGTCAGTCTTCAACCGCGGCAGCCCTTAAAGCAATTCAGATCGGACGGTAGGAGGAAAGTCAATGGATAATGTATATGGTGCATATCTCTGTACTGGTTGTGGCATTGGCGATGTCCTTGATATAGATGGACTCAAGGCCGCCGCCTCCGAATCGGGTATGGAAATGAAGGATCATTCCTGCCTGTGCGGAGCAGATGGCCGCTCCTTTATTGAAAAAGACATGGCCGATAACGGGATTAACACCCTGGTCATTTGTGCCTGCTCCCCGCGGGTGATGCAGAAAGAATTTAATTTTGGCGATCAGACCATTACTATTCGCGGCAATCTGCGGGAGCATGTGGCCTGGACCGCCAGCAAACCGGCAGAGGGCGAAGAGGCCGCTGAAGGTGTGGATGAGTTTCTGCAGGAGATGGGTTGCGACTATGTGCGCATGGCCGTTACCCGCGCGCAGAAGACAACACTGCCCGAGCCGTACCTGCTGGAGTCGATCAACAAGAAAATCCTGGTCATGGGCGGCGGCATCGGCGGCTTGACGGCAGCCAGGGAGGCGAGCAAGGCCGGTTACCAGGTCACCCTGGTGGAGAAGACCGGCGCACTCGGCGGCAAGGCCCTGAACTGGCGGAAGATGTTTCCGACCAGGTATCCTTATGCCGAACTCGAGACTCCGTCTGTAGAGCAGATGGTTGCAGGAGTTACCTCTGATTCAAATATTACCGTTAAGACCGAGACCGAGGTTGCTAGGATTTCAGGCGCGCCCGGTCAATTTGTCGTGACCTTCAAGACGGCAGGGACGAAAAGCGAGTGGGATGCCCCGGCCAAGGTAGGCGTTGATGAGCAGGACCGTATTGACAAGGGCGAGATGGAAGACCCCAATGCGGGGCTGAAGGTCTACACCGAACAGAATCCCGACGGCGACATGTACGGGGCGGTTGTTCTGGCCACTGGCTGGTCGCCGGCCGACGTCTCCGAATATGAGCACCTTGGCTACGGTACCTTGAAAAACGTGGTGACCAATGCCGAGTTCGAGAAGCTTGCCAAAGAGGGCAAGGTCCCGGCCAACGTGGCCTTTATTCAAAGCCCGGGCGGCAAGGAAGACGACCGTGATTTCCCGTATTGCAACTCGGTCACCTCCATGGTCGCTCTGAAGCAGGCGCAGTATGTCCGCGACGACAACCCCGACGGTAAAGCGTATATCCTTTATCAGCACATGCGCACCCCCGGTAACACCGAGTTGTTCTACAAGGCCATGCAGCAGAATGACGGTGTCTTCATGACCAAGGCCGCGGTGACCAAGGTTGAGGAAGCTGGTAACGGACTTGCCGTTCAGGCCGCAGACACCCTGCTTGGCGAAGATTTGACCCTGAATGTGGATATGGTGGTCCTGGCCGCCGGTATGGTGCCGACGACCGTTGACGAACCGACCATCAACCTGGCCTATCGTCAGGGACCAGGATTCATGGACCTGGATCTTTTCGACGGCTATGCTGATTCCAACTTTATCTGTTTTCCTTACGAGACCCGCCGGACCGGCGTTTACACCTGTGGCGGTGTCCGGAAGGCGGAAACCATGGAAGAGACGATCGACGATGCCACCGGGGCCGCACTCAAGGCCATCCAGTGTATCGAGTCCGCCAATCGCGGGGTTGCGGTTCATCCGCGCTCCGGTGATCAAACCTATCCGGACTTTTTCTTTACCCGTTGCACCCAGTGCAAGCGTTGTACCGAGGAGTGCCCCTTCGGCGCCCTTGACGACGATGAGAAGGGGACGCCGTTGCCGAACCCGACCCGCTGTCGCCGTTGCGGAACCTGCATGGGCGCATGCCCTGAGCGAATTATCGGTTTTGCCGATTACAATGTCGATATGATCGGCTCCATGGTGAAGGCCATCGAGGTCCCGGATGACGATGAGGACAAACTGCGGGTTGTGGTCTTTGTCTGCGAAAATGATGCCTATCCGGCTATCGATATGTCCGGTATGCACCGCAACAATGTCAACAGACTGGTTCGTTTTATCCCGGTCCGCTGTCTCGGTTCGGTCAACATGGTCTGGATCAAGGATGCCATGTCCGCGGGTATGGATGGTGTATTGCTGCTCGGCTGCAAGTGGGGCGATGATTACCAGTGCCACTTTGTCAAAGGCTCGGAACTGGCCGACCGCCGGATGCAGAATATCGGCGAGACCCTGGGAACGCTTGGCCTTGAGCCGGAGCGCTGCGCGGTGAAGCAGATCGCCATTTCCGATTACGACGCGATCCCGGCGATCATCGACGAGTTTGTCGAAGAGATTGTTGAACTGGGGCCGAACCCGTTCAAGGGCTTCTAACCTCTTGATCATGTTGAATCAGTTGCCATCCGGTTTTTTGTAAATCCGGATGGCAACATTTTTCATTTTCTGATATAGAGAATACGTTTTACAGATATGGATCACGATTTTCAACACAGGAGGAGAAAATGTCTATGAACGTGCAACCCGATCTCGATTTTATTAAAGATATAAAGAGTGCGGGCGGCGATACTTTGAAAAAGTGCTTTCAGTGTGCTACCTGCTCCGTGGTTTGCCCGCTCTCTTCCGATGATAATCCTTTCCCCCGGCGGGAGATGGTTTTTGCCCAGTGGGGCCTCAAAGAGAAACTGGTCGGCGATCCCAACATCATGCTGTGCCACCAGTGTGGTGACTGCACCGCCTATTGTCCGCGCGGCGCCAAACCCGGTGATGTGCTTGGTGCCATTCGTGCCTATACCTACAAGTATTTCGGCTGGCCGGCCGGTCTGGCAAAACTGGCAAGTGCCGGCAAGAATATGCCGGTCCTGATCGGTATCCCGGCCGTCATTATTTTTGTCGTCTGGTTGATATCCGGCGGTATGACCATCCCGTCGGCTGCGGAATTCGCCCGTGACGGCTACGGCCATTTTTTTGGTCACTGGGATTTTCGCTGGCTAGCCAAAAATGTTTTTTTCATTGACTTGATTATCCTGCCCACGGTTGCTCTGTCAATCTATGCGGCCTACCGGGGCGTCTCGGCCATGTGGCAAAAGATGGCCGAAGGTGCCGGGGTCGGCGAGGCCCTTTATCGTCCCTCCGTCGCTCAGTTTGTCAAGGAATTGCTCTGGCCTTCGGTGGTGGAGATTGTCCTGCACACCCGCTTTAAAAAGTGTATCGCCAACGCGGACCGGATTAAAGGTCATCTGCCGTTGCTGCTCTCCTTCCTGGCGCTTTTTTTTGTTACCGTCTATTCGGCATTTACCCAGGATTTTCTCGGTATCTTTATTCCGTCCATGCATGGACCGCTGTCCATGTGGAACCCGGTTAAGATCCTGGCCAACGTTGGCGCCATCGCCTTGATTGTCGGCGTTGGCATCCTGTGGGGTAATCGTTCCCGCATGGAGATGGACGGGCAGGCCACCCATACTTTTTATGACTGGTTTTTGATCTGGATGATTATGGGCGTTGGCGTCACGGGCCTGGCTGCGGAGCTGCTCCGGTTGATCGGCGTTGCTTCGGTCGGTTATGTTGTCTACTACCTTCATTTGATTTCGGTCATGATGCTTTTTCTGTATATGCCCTATACAAAATTTGCCCACCTGGTCTACCGGACCTTTGCCATGGCCTTTGAGCGCTATCGCGATAGCGCTTATGTGAAAAATCCATTGAACTGAAAAATCATTAAAATCAGGATTGAAAATATCTTTTCAATCCTGCAGCCGTAAAAGCCGGGGACATTAGTTCCCCGGCTTTTTTTTATTCTGAATCCGTGACGGCTTGAAAAAAGTAGTTGATTTTTTCGCTCAAGCGGATATAAATGCAAAGTTTAACGCTGGCGTAGCTCAATTGGTAGAGCAGCTGATTTGTAATCAGCAGGTTGCGGGTTCAAGTCCCATCGCCAGCTCCAATGCAGAAGTCAGAACGCAGAAGTCAGAAATTAGAAGTCAGAAACTGGGAACTGAACGTCCTGCCGGTTTCTGACTTCTGGTTTTTTTTATATGTGGAGGGGTTCCCGAGCGGTCAAAGGGAACAGACTGTAAATCTGTCGGCGGAGCCTTCGGAGGTTCGAATCCTCCCCCCTCCACCATATAATACCGCCTGGGCCGGAGCGAAGCGGACGGTCCTTCTTCATTATCGGTACTGATTATGAGCGGGAATAGCTCAATTGGTAGAGCATCAGCCTTCCAAGCTGAGGGTTGCGGGTTCGAGTCTCGTTTCCCGCTCCAAGTGCAGAGAGTAATGAAAGGGCACCTAGTGTCGTGACGGAGTAATTTAAACAGGTACCGGCGCCCACGTAACTCAGTCGGTAGAGTACTTCCTTGGTAAGGAAGAAGTCACCGGTTCGAATCCGGTCGTGGGCTCCACTCGTATCAGTCGAGAGTCATAATTTCGGCTGGGTTGAATAGAACCTTGAGCCTGAGGAGACGGAAAGATGGCAAAGGAAAAGTTTGAGCGGACAAAACCGCATGCCAACGTAGGTACGATCGGACATATTGACCACGGCAAGACCACGCTGACGGCCGCGATCACCCGTGTTCTTGCGACCAAGGGGCAGGCAGTATTTACAGATTTCAGCGAGATCGACAAGGCGCCGGAAGAGAAGGAGCGCGGGATCACCATCGCGACGGCGCACGTGGAGTACGAGACGGATAAGCGTCACTATGCGCATGTCGACTGTCCCGGTCATGCCGACTATATAAAGAACATGATTACCGGCGCGGCCCAGATGGACGGGGCGATCCTGGTCGTGGGTGCCGATGACGGTCCCATGCCGCAGACCCGTGAGCATATCCTGCTGGCGCGTCAGGTCGGAGTTCCGGCCATTGTTGTCTTTTTGAACAAGTGCGACATGGTTGACGACGAGGAGCTGATCGAGCTGGTTGAGATGGAGCTGCGGGAACTTCTCGACAAGTACGAGTTTCCGGGCGACGAGGTGCCGATTATCAAGGGTTCGGCGCTGCAGGCGCTGGAGAATCCCGAGGACCCGGAGAAGACCAAGTGCATCTGGGAATTGATGGAGGCGATCGACACCTATATTCCGCAGCCGGAACGTGAAATCGACAAGCCTTTTCTGATGCCGGTTGAGGATGTGTTCTCGATATCCGGTCGCGGCACGGTTGCGACCGGTCGTGTGGAGCGCGGCCGGGTCCATGTCGGCGACGAGATCGAGATTGTCGGCATTCATGACACGGCCAAGACCACGGTGACCGGGGTGGAGATGTTTCGCAAGATTCTCGACGAGGGTCAGGCCGGCGACAATATCGGAGTTCTGCTGCGGGGGACGAAGCGTGAGGAAGTGGTACGGGGCCAGGTACTGGCGGCTCCGGGTTCGATCACGCCGCACAAGAAGTTCAAGGGCGAGGCCTATATCCTGAACAAGGAAGAGGGTGGTCGTCACACACCGTTTTTTAACGGTTACCGGCCGCAGTTTTATTTTCGGACGACGGACGTCACCGGGGTCTGTACCCTTGAGGATGGGGTGGAGATGGTAATGCCCGGCGACAACGTGCGGGTTGAAGTTGAGCTGATCACGCCGATAGCCATGGAGGAAGGCCTTCGTTTTGCCATCCGTGAAGGTGGCCGTACCGTCGGCGCCGGTGTTGTCAGCAAAATTATCGAGTAAGAATCGAGTTCATTCGGATTTCTAATTATAAAGCGGTGGGACCAGCCTGCAGTTGAATCTGTTTACTGCAGGACTCCTCCGGGGCTAGAGAAATGAGAGATATTATAACGCTTGCCTGCCAGGATTGTAAGCAACGCAACTATACAACGACTAAAAATAAACGGACGGTTCCGCACAAACTGGAATTGAAGAAATTCTGTCCGTTCTGCAAGACGCACACTTTGCATAAGGAAACCAAGTAAGAGGGGTAAGCAAGCCCTTGGAATTAGTGCCCTGATTGAGGTCGGATCGGGTCGATTCAATTGCCCGGAACCGCAGGACGAACAGTGTTCATCTGAGGTTGCTGTGATTGAGCTGCGGCTCGTGACGCCTTGGAGCATGGGTGCTGAAACGATGCCTTGTTTATTGTATCCCCCGTGAAAATAAAAGGCGGGAAGTCCGAATAAGCCGCGTTCAGTGGGCAGGTCAACTTTTACAACCTTTTCATTTTTCAAGGTTCGCGCAGGCCAGTAGCTCTAACGGTAGAGCATCGGACTCCAAATCCGAGGGCTGGGGGTTCGAATCCCTCCTGGCCTGCCACCTTTTCAGGGTTTGCGCAGAAATAAAGTTCGCAGAGCTTGGGACCGAAGCCGTGATGCGAAAACGTGAAGTTATTTTTTGAGCGGACTCTGAGTGTCAGGGTGTGTTCTCAATATTTCAAATTTGATCCACGGTATTATGGTGAGCAAAAAAAAAGGGCAATCCGGAAAGGGCAAGGCAGACGAGGCCGTTGTTCAGAAAAAATTCTTATTTTCACCCTCAAACGTTCGGGAATTTGTCCGGGAAGTCGAGGCTGAGTTTAAGAAGATTGTCTGGCCGGTCAGAAAGGTCACCTTCGGTCTGACCGGGTTTGTCATCGTTTTGGTTATTATCATTGCCATATATCTCGGATCCGTCGACCTTCTTCTGGGCAAACTTGTTTCCTGGGTCCTGAAATAAATGGTTGAACTACAGGCTTAAATAATGGCAAAAAAATGGTACATCATCCATGCCCACACCGGCTTTGAAGAGAAGGTGCGGACGGCTTTGCTCGAGCGGATCCACCTTGCCGGACAGGAGGATCTGTTCGGCGAGATCCTGGTTCCCACGGAAAAGGTCGTGGAGATGGTCAAGGGGAGCAGAAAGACATCCTTGCGCAAGTTCTTCCCCGGCTATATTCTCGTCAGCATGGAGCTCAATGACGAGACCTGGCACACGGTTCAGGAGACGCCCCGGGTGACCGGGTTTGTCGGTGATAATCTCAATCCGCAGCCCCTGCCCGAGCAGGATGCTCTGAAAATTATCGGCAGGATTGAAGAGGGCGCAAGTACACCCAAGCCCAAGGTGGTCTTTGAAGAGGGCGATGTGGTACGAGTTATTGAAGGGCCGTTTGCCAATTTTCAGGGGGTCGTTGACGATGTCTATCCCGACAAGGGAAGAGTGCGGGTCATGGTTTCCATCTTCGGCCGGTCGACACCGGTTGAACTCGAGTATATGCAAGTCAGTAAAAACTAGATTCCAATCGTTGCGCTTGGGGGCGTGAACAATGGCAAAAAAAATACAATCATACGTCAAGCTGCAGATTCCCGCCGGTAAGGCTAACCCTTCGCCGCCGGTCGGGCCGGCGCTTGGACAGCACGGCGTCAACATCATGGATTTCTGTAAGGCTTTCAATGCCCAGACCCAGTCTCAGGGAGATACCATCGTGCCGGTGGTGATCACCGTTTATGCCGATCGGTCCTTCAGCTTTATTACCAAGACGCCGCCGGCCTCGATCCTTCTGTTCAAGGCCGTCGGCCTGGCCAAAGGCTCATCCAATCCGAAGCGTGAACGGGTGGCGGAACTCGGCCGTGATAAGATCAGGGAGATCGCGGAAATCAAGATGCCGGACCTGAATGCCTATGATGTTGAGCATGCCATGCGGATCATTGAAGGTACCGCAAGGAGTTGCGGCATTACCGTGGTTGATTGAGCGGCCTTTTTTGCGGCCGGGATATTTAATTCGTTATAACCTGTACCCGGGGTAACCCACCGGATCAGGGAGAACAGAGAGGGTGAGGATTATGCCGAGAAGAGGAAAGAAATACAGGAATAGCGTTGAGGGTCTTGACCGGACCAGGACTTATGAGCTGGCAGAGGCTGTTGCCGGGGCGCTGAAAGCCGGGTATGCCGGTTTCGACGAATCTTTTGATATAGCGGTCCGCCTTGGGGTTGATCCCCGCCATGCCGACCAGATGGTCCGTTCAAGTGTCATGCTGCCGCACGGGACAGGGAAAGAACTTCGGGTTCTTGTCTTTGCCAAAGGTGAAAAAGAGACTGAGGCCAAAGAGGCCGGTGCCGATTATGCCGGCTCCGACGAGCTGGTCGCCAAGATCAAGGGTGGCTGGCTTGAGTTTGACAAGACCGTGGCCACCCCGGATATGATGGCCGAAGTCGGCAAGATCGGTCGTATCCTTGGCCCCCGCAACCTGATGCCCAATGCCAAACTGGGCACGGTAACTTTTGATATCGAACGAGTCGTCAAGGAAATCAAAAAAGGTAAGGTCGATTTTCGCGTTGACAAGGCCGGTATTGTTCATGCGGCTGTGGGCAAGGCCTCGTTTGGGACGGATAAGCTGGTCGAGAATATCAGCGCTTTTATGGACAGGATTATTCAGCTGAAACCATCCTCGAGCAAGGGTGTGTATCTGCGTAGCATTACCCTGTCCACCACCATGGGGCCCGGCATCAAGGTTGATCCGCTCCAGGTCCGTGCTCTCCTTAAATAATTATAATACCTGAATCCGTGAGCGTTCGAGGGTGGTGCAGATGCAAGCCCTCACGGATTCAGGAGATCTGATTATCACTCTGTTTATCGGGGTTTTTTTATATTGGCATTGTTGTACGTCGTCTAACTTGGGACGGTCAGAGACAGCAGGTACGAGAGTTTAATTACGGTTGCAGGATTTTTTTATCCCGGGGCCGTATCCTGCCGAGACCACGAACCGCTTGCATGCAGAGTTTACCGCATGACACCGGTTGGCGTCTTTGTTCTATCGAACCTGTTTCTTACTGATTATCCCGTGACCATCATTCAAAAAGGAGGTGTACCAGTTGAATCGCGATGAAAAGGCCTCAATGGTCAGTGATCTGAGCGAGAGTTTCAGCCGGGCCAAGTTCGCGGTAGTAACTGATTATCGTGGGCTGAAAGTTACTGAGTTGGAGAAACTGCGCCGTAACCTGAGACAATGTGATGCGCGGTTTAGAATCGCCAAGAACACGCTTCTCAGGCTGGCGGTCAAGGGAACCGGCTGTGAACCACTGACCGATTCCCTGACCGGAACGACGGCGGTGGCGATCGGCTTTGATGATCCGGTGGCCTCGGCCAAGGCTTTGTTCGAGTTCGCCAAGGAGTATAAGGCGCTGAACATCCGTTCAGCGGTCCTTGACGGCAGCGTCCTGAGTGCCGACGATGTCGCGGCTCTCTCCATGCTGCCCGGCAAGGATGTCCTGCGGGCTAAACTGCTCGGTACCATGGCGGCAGTTCCGACGGGCCTGGTCCGGGTGCTGAACGCCGTGCCGCAGAGTTTCGTCTATGCGTTGCAGGCGATTAAAGAACAGAAGGAAAACTGACCAATTTACATTTAAGTATATATTCGGAGGAATAAAGATGGCTGTGACCAAAGAAGAGGTAATCGAATTTATTTCCAGCATGAGTGTCCTTGAACTCTCTGAACTGATTAAAGAACTTGAGGATAAGTTCGGCGTTTCAGCGGCCGCTCCCGTTGCCGTTGCCGCCGCGGGCGCTCCTGCCGCCGGTGGTGGTGAGGCCGCCGAGGCGCAGACGGAATTCGCCGCAGTTCTGACCGCTGTCGGCGACCAGAAGATCAAGGTTATTAAAGAAGTTCGGGCTATAACTTCTCTTGGCCTGAAAGAGGCCAAGGCCCTGGTTGAAGGCGCGCCTCAACCTATTAAAGAGGGCGTTTCCAAAGATGAAGCCAACGAAATCAAGGAGAAGATCGAGGCCGTTGGCGGTTCCGTTGAAATCAAGTAGAACGCTTACTCCTACCGCCGGCCGGCCCGGGACCTCCGGTTGGTCGGCGGTTTTGCTCTAAGCACAAGGTAACGCTACGGGGTCCTTTCCCTCGTAGCGTTCCTGCGTTTGTGGGCAAACCGGCGTATTGTGACAGGACCTAGGTATGCTTGTTATTTGTTTTTATAAGGATTACAGCTACATTACGTCTGAATTTCGCTGATTGTTTTGAGGGAGATTATGAACAGAGTACGAAAAAGTTTTGCCAAGGCAAGCCTGGTTGTCGAGCCGCCACATCTTATTGCCATGCAGAGGCATTCCTATGAGCTCTTTATGCAGCGTGATATCGATCCTGATGCGCGTAAGGATATCGGACTGCAGACAATTTTCAAAGAAATTTTTCCCATAAACGATTTCAACGGCCTCTGTTCGCTCGAGTTTGTCCGCTACAGCTTCCGTGAGCCGAAGTATACGGTTGAAGAATGTATTGAACGCGGCATGACCTATGATGTGCCGGTCAAGATTACGGTTCGGCTCATTACTTTCGATGTTGATGAAGCAACGGGTGTGCAGTCCGTTCGTGACATCAAGGAGCAGGATGTCTTTCTCGGTTCTCTGCCCCTGATGACCAGGGATGGTGTTTTTGTGATCAACGGCACGGGCCGGGTGGTAGTCAACCAGCTGCAGCGTTCCCCGGGGCTCTTCTATACGCATGACAACGGTAAATCCCATGCCAGCGGCAAACGGCTGTATTCGGCCAGGATTATCCCCGTGCGCGGCTCCTGGCTTGACTTTGAATTTGACATTAAAGACATTCTCTATGTCCGTATCGACCGCCGCCGCAAACTGCCGGTCACGACCTTGCTGAAAGCGCTTGGTTACAACTCCGAGGAGCTGCTCAGAGAATTTTATGAAGTCGACACGGTCCGGGTCAAGGATGGGAAATATTCCCTGGCCTTCAAACCTGAAACCTTTATCGGTCAGCGTTTGACGGCGGACCTGGTTGACCCGCAATCCGGCGAGATCCTCGGCAAGGAGGGGCGCAAGATCAGCAAAGCGCTGGCCGCGCGGATCGGCAAGGCCGGGATAAAATTCGTTGATGTCGCCCCGCAGTACCTGCTTGGACGTTTCCTGGCCCATGACCTCGTAGCCCCCGGCGCCCCTGACGGCGAGGTCATCGGCAGGTGCAATGAGGCCCTGACCGAAACCATGCTCCAGGCGATAGAAGAGGCAAAGATCCCGGAGTTTGAACTTCTTTTTATCGACGGTATCAACGTTTCCGAGTCATTTCGCAAGACCGTTGCCATCGACAAGGTGGCTTCCACCGCAGAGGCCCTGGTCGAGATTTACCGTCGGCTGCGGCCCAGCAGCCCGCCGACCCCGGAAATCGCCGCCGCCTTTTTTGAAAAGTTGTTTTTCACGCCGGCGACCTATGACCTGTCCGAGGTCGGTCGCTATAAGATCAATGCCAAGCTGAACCTGGACACGCCCATCGACCAGCGAACGCTGACCAAAGAGGACATCATCAAAAGTGTCAAGTACCTGGTCAGGCTCAAGGATGAACTGAAAGAGGGTGACGATATCGATCATCTCGGCAACCGCCGGGTCAGGACGGTCGGCGAGCTGGTGGAAAATCAGTACCGGATGGGCCTGGTACGGATGGAGCGGGCCATCAAGGAGCGGATGTCTCTGCAGGAAGTCGAGACCATGATGCCCCATGACCTGATCAATCCCAAGCCGGTCACCGCCGCCATTAAAGAGTTTTTCGGGACCAGCCAGTTGTCGCAGTTCATGGATCAGACCAATCCCCTGTCCGAGGTGACGCATAAGCGCCGTTTGTCCGCTCTCGGACCAGGCGGCCTTTCCCGCGAACGGGCCGGTTTCGAGGTCCGCGATGTCCATCCGACCCACTATGGCCGTATCTGCCCGGTTGAAACGCCCGAGGGGCCGAACATCGGCCTCATCGTCTCTCTGGCCACCTATGCCCGGGTCAATCGGTACGGTTTTATCGAGACCCCGTATCGCCGGGTTGAAAACCGCAAGGTGTCGGAAGAGATACAATACCTGAGCGCTCTGCAGGAGCAGAACCAGGTGACCGTCCCGGCCCAGGTAACCTTGAAAAATAACACGATCGTTGATGATAACCTGATTGCCCGGCAGGATGGCGAGGTGGTCATTGTTCCATCTGACCAGGTCACGATGATGGACGTGGCTCCCAATCAGCTGGTCTCCGTTGCCGCTTCGCTGATTCCGTTTCTGGAAAATGACGATGCCAACCGGGCCCTGATGGGCTCCAACATGCAGCGTCAGGCCGTGCCGCTCATGAAACCTGAGTCCCCCCTCGTGGGGACCGGGATTGAAAAATACGTGGCCCGTGATTCCGGCGCCTGTCTGCTGGGCGAGGGTGACGGCGAGGTGGTGGACGTCGACGCCAACCGCATCGTTGTTCGCTATGACGAGCCCGGCACCGCCGGTTTTGATACCGGCATCGCCATCTACCATCTTATGAAGTACCGGAAGACCAACCAGAACACCTGTTTCAACCAGAAACCCCTGGTTATGCCCGGTGAACGGATCAGCAAGGGGTCGGTCCTGGCGGACGGACCGTCGACGGAGATGGGTGAACTGGCCCTGGGCAGGAACGTGACCATCGCCTTCATGCCATGGCGGGGGTATAATTACGAGGATTCCATCCTGATCAATGAGCGGCTGCTCAAAGAGGATACCTTTACCTCGGTCCATGTCGAGATCTTCGAGACCCTGGCCCGTGACACCAAGCTCGGCAAAGAAGATATCACCCGTGATATTCCCAACGTGGGAGACGAGGCCCTCCGCAACCTGGATGATTCGGGTATTGTCCGGATCGGCGCGGAAGTCAAGGCCGGTGACATGCTGGTGGGCAAGGTGACTCCCAAGGGAGAGACCATGCTGTCGCCCGAGGAGAAACTGCTGCGGGCCATATTCGGCGAAAAGGCCGGAGACGTGAAAGATTCTTCCCTGCGCGTCCCGCCCGGCGTGGAAGGTGTTGTTATCGACGCCAAGGTTTTCTCCCGCAAGGGCGTTGATCGGGATGAGCGCGCCCTGATGATCGAGGAAATGGAAATCGACCGCCTGAACCGGGACATGGAGGACGAACTGAAGAGCCTGAAAAAAGGTGTACGTCGGGCCATGTCAGCGGTGCTGGCGGGCCGAACCGCAAAGAGTGAGATCAAGGACAAAAAAGACCGGGTCCTGCTGAAACTGGGTAAGAAGCTGACCGCCAAGGTGATCGAACAGGTTGAATTTGACAAGCTTCGCGGCCTCGATTTTTCCGAACGGCGGAAATATGAGGATGAAATCAATGCTATCTACAGCCGATATCAGAATCAGGCCCAGCAGATCCGGGACCGCTACCAGGGTATCGTGGAGCGCATGGAGAAGGGTGATGACCTGCAGCCGGGCGTTGTGAAAATGGTCAAGATCTATATCGCCACCAAGCGCAAGCTGTCCGTCGGCGACAAGATGGCCGGCCGCCACGGGAACAAGGGTGTTGTTTCGCGGCTCCTGCCGGAAGAGGATATGCCTTTCTTCGCCGACGGCACGACCGTGGACCTGGTCCTCAATCCCCTGGGTGTCCCCTCCCGGATGAATGTCGGTCAGGTCCTTGAGTGTCATCTCGGGATTGCCGCCAGGAGACTGGGGGAACAGATTCAACAGCTGGCCGAGAAGCAGGCGGTCAAAGAGGTCAGAAAACGGTTCCGGGAAATTTATTCCAAGGAAGAGTTTAAGCTGTTGACCGAAGGCGTGAGTGATGAACAGCTCCTGGAGCTTGGCCGCAAGTACGGACACGGCGTCCATATCGCCACCCCGGTTTTCGATGGGGCCTCCGAGGCCGAGATTCGCGAACAGCTCGTACTTGCCGGTCTGAGCGAGGTCGGGCAGACCACTCTTTATGATGGTTTGACCGGCGAACCTTTTGATAACCAGGTGACCGTCGGGGCCATGTATATGCTGAAACTGCATCACCTGGTTGACAATAAAATTCATGCCCGTTCCACCGGACCCTATTCACTGGTCACCCAGCAGCCGCTCGGCGGCAAGGCCCAGTTCGGCGGGCAGCGCCTGGGCGAGATGGAGGTCTGGGCCATGGAGGCATATGGCGCCGCCTACACCCTCAAGGAATTCCTGACCGTCAAATCGGATGATGTTGAAGGGCGGACCACCATGTATGAAAAGATTGTCAAGGGGAATAATTTCCTTGATACGGGGATGCCGGAATCCTTCAACGTGCTGGTCAAAGAGTTGAAGGCACTTTGCCTCGATGTGGAACTGCTGGAATAACGGCAGGCGAAATACCGAATAGAAGAAATCAGGAAGCAGCCGGGAGACGCCCAGGGCACCGTCTGCTTTTGTCGCAGTGATGATACCAATAGGAAAAGGTGATTTTCGTGGAAGAACTCTTTAGTTTCTTTACAAAACCGAAAGGACCGGTCAAATTTAACAAGGTCAAGGTTTCCCTGGCCTCACCGCAGAAGATCAGAGAGTGGTCGCACGGGGAAGTCAAAAAACCGGAGACCATCAATTACCGCACCTTTAAACCGGAGCGGGACGGGTTGTTCTGCGCCAAGATATTTGGCCCGGTCAAGGATTACGAGTGCAACTGCGGTAAGTATAAACGAATGAAGCACCGCGGCGTAGTCTGTGAAAAGTGCGGGGTTGAGGTTATTCAGTCCAAGGTCCGCCGTGAGCGCATGGGGCATATCGAGCTGGCGGCGCCGGTGGCTCATATCTGGTTTCTCAAGAGCCTGCCAAGCAAGATCGGTACTATTCTTGATATGACGCTCAAACAGCTGGAACGGGTTCTATACTTTGAATCCTATGCCGTGGTTAATTCCGAGGTTGAGTCGCTGCCGGTGGGCAGTCTGCTGAATGAGGACCGCTACCGCAGTGCCCTGGAGCAATATCCCGGCCAGTTCCGGGTCGGCATCGGGGCCGAGGCCATTCAGGAAATGCTGGCGGCCCTCGATTTACATGGCCTGTCAGACCGGTTGCGCCAGGAAATGAAGGATACCGGGTCGGTTACCAAGCGCACCAAGCTGGGTAAACGTCTGAATGTGGTCAAGGCCTTCCGGGATTCCGGCAACCGGCCGGAGTGGATGATTCTGCAGGTCATTCCGGTCCTGCCGCCTGATCTTCGCCCGCTCGTTCCTCTTGAAGGCGGCCGTTTCGCCACCTCGGACCTGAACGATCTGTATCGGCGGGTCATTAACCGCAACAACCGGCTCAAACGTCTCCTGGAACTTGATGCCCCGGATATTATCGTTCGTAATGAAAAACGAATGCTGCAGGAAGCCGTGGATGTCCTTTTCGATAACGGCCGCCGGGGGCGGACCATCACCGGTCCCAATAAACGGCCGCTGAAGTCGCTTTCGGACATGCTCAAGGGGAAGCAGGGTCGTTTCCGGCAGAATCTCCTCGGCAAGCGCGTCGATTATTCCGGTCGTTCGGTTATTTCGGTTGGGCCCCATCTGCGTCTGCACCAGTGCGGTCTGCCCAAGAAAATGGCGCTGGAGCTGTTTAAGCCGTTTATTTACAATAAACTTGAGATGCTCGGTTATGTGACCACCATCAAAAGTGCCCGTAAAATGGTAGAAAAAGGCGCCAAGGAAGTATGGGATGTCCTCGACGACATCGTCCGCGAATACCCGGTTCTCCTTAACCGCGCCCCCACCCTGCATCGCCTGGGTATGCAGGCATTTGAAGTGGTGTTGATCGAGGGCAAGGCCATTCAGCTCCATCCCCTGGTCTGTACCGCCTTCAATGCCGACTTTGACGGTGATCAGATGGCCGTCCACGTGCCGCTTTCCGTGGAGGCACAGGTGGAATCCCGGGTTTTGATGATGTCCACCAATAATATTTTATCACCGGCCAACGGCGGACCGATTATTATCCCGTCGCAGGATATTGTTCTGGGCCTCTACTATATGACCCGTGAACGTTTCGGGACCGCGGGCGAGGGTTTGCTCTTCAGCGGCCCGGAAGAGGCCCGGATGGCCTATGACCACGGCGCCGCCCATCTGCAGGCCAGGGTCAAGGTCCGGATCAACGGCAAGCTGGTCGACACCACCATCGGTCGTATTCTGGTGAAGGACCTGCTGCCCGAAGAGGTCCCCTTCAGCCTGGTGAACAAGGAGCTGGCCAAGAAAGAACTGGCCTTCCTGATCGACTACACCTATCGCCACGCCGGGACCAAGGCCACCGTTATCCTGGCCGATCGCCTGAAGGATCTGGGCTACGAACAGGCAACCAGGGCCGGCATTTCTATCTGTATCAATGATATGAAGGTGCCGATCGGCAAGGAAGAATTAGTTGAGGCGGCCGAGCAGGAATCCCGTGACGTTGAACAGCAGTATTCCGACGGCCTGATCACCGATGGTGAGAAATACAACAAGGTCGTCGATATCTGGTCCAAGGTTACCGATCAGGTTGCCAAGGAGATGATGGACGAGATGGCTGTTGAGTATCAGCGCGACAGCAACAACAAACTGGTTGAGAGCAAGAGCTTTAATTCGGTTTTTATCATGGCCGACTCGGGTGCCCGGGGGTCCAAGGACCAGATCAGGCAGCTGGCCGGCATGCGGGGCCTGATGGCCAAACCTTCAGGGGCTATTATTGAGACGCCGATCAAGGCGAACTTCCGCGAAGGCCTCAATGTTCTCGAATATTTTATTTCGACGCACGGCGCCCGCAAGGGTCTGGCCGATACCGCACTCAAAACGGCGAACTCCGGCTACCTGACCCGGCGCCTGGTCGACGTTTCCCAGGATGCCATCATTGTTATCAAGGACTGTGAAACGCTCCGGGGCATGATGGCCGAGCCGCTCATTGAGGGCGGTGAGGTTATTGTCCGCATCGGAGATCGTATTCTCGGCCGGGTCGCCCTTGAGGACGTTGTCGATCCTCACTCGGGCGAGGTCCTGGCGGAGATGAATCAGGAAATTACCGAAGACAAGGTCGAGGCCATCGAGGCGGCCGGTATCGACCGGGTTTTGATTCGTTCCGTCCTGACCTGCGAAGCCAAACGCGGTATCTGCGCCATGTGCTACGGCCGGGACCTGGGGCGTGGACATATGGTCAATATCGGCGAGTCTGTCGGGATTATCGCCGCCCAGTCCATCGGTGAACCGGGAACCCAGCTGACCATGCGGACCTTCCATATCGGTGGTACGGCCAGCCGGAGTGTTCACCAGGCTGAGGTCCGTACCCAGCGAGGGGGCGAGGTCAGGTACAAGAATCTGCACTCGGTCGGGAATGCGGCCGGTTTCGAGATCGTCATGAACCGGAATGCCGAAATTACGGTACTCGACGATCAGGGTATTGACCGGGAGCGTTTTCCCGTGCCCTATGGTGCGGAACTCAAGGTGCCGGAGGGCGCCCAGGTCGAACCCGGAACAATTATCGCCGACTGGGATGCCTTTTCCATTCCCATTGTCGCGGAGATCAGCGGCAAGATCAAGTACGGCGATATTGTTGAAGGTACAACCATGCAGGAGCGGGTCGACGGCGTCACCGGCAAGGCAAGCAAGGTTATTACGCCGTCCGCCGCCTCCAAGCAGGAAAATCCGCGCATTACTATCAAGGATGATCGGGGCAGAACCATGAAACTGCCAAACAGCGATCTCCCGGCGCGCTACCCGCTGCCGGTAGGTTCGGTCATCACCGTGAATGAGGGGGCTGTCATTACTCCCGGGACGGTGGTCGCGAAGATTCCGCGCGAGACAACGAAAACCAAGGATATTACCGGTGGTCTGCCCCGGGTCGCCGAACTTTTCGAGGTTCGCAAACCCAAAGAGCGGGCGATTATCAGCGAGATCGACGGCCGGGTTTCATTCGGCAAGGAATTGAAGGGAAAACGGCGGATCGTCGTGACTCCGGAAACCGGTGAGCCCAAGGAATATCTTATTTCCAAGGCCAAGCATATCAACGTGCATGAGGGCGATTATGTTAAGGCCGGGGAACAACTGATGGAAGGCTCTGTTCTGCCGAACGATATTCTCAGCGTCCTCGGCGCCGAAGAGCTGGCCCGGTTCCTGGTCAACGAGGTCCAGGAGGTGTATCGGCTTCAGGGCGTGCGGATCAACGACAAACATATTGAGACGATCGTCAGGCAGATGCTCAAGCGGGTGCAGGTCACCGAGGCCGGTGATACCAGGTTTATGATGGGCGAGCAGGTTGAGTGGTGGGTCTTCCAGGAGGAAAATGAGAAGATCATCAGTGAAGGTCTGCAGCCGGCGGCGGCAGAGCCGTTGCTTCTCGGGGTGACCAAGGCGTCGTTGTCAACGGATTCTTTTATTTCCGCGGCGTCCTTCCAGGAAACCACCAAGGTGCTGACCAATGCCGCCATGGCGGGTAAGGTTGACTACCTGACGGGATTGAAAGAAAATGTTATTACGGGACGGTTGATTTCCGCCGGTACCGGCCTGGAAATGTATCGGCTGGGACCTAAGCGGTAGGCAACTTTCCTCTTGACAGATAAGCCATAGAAAGATACTATATTCTGTTTTCGTGTTTGCGTCCGTAAGGGACGGCAGGATGCAGAGAACCTCGTGTTCTATTGATGAAGAAGGAGTAGTTTGTATGCCGACAATCAATCAGCTTGTTCGGAGTAGACGGAAAAAGGTGACCAAACGGTCAAACACCCCGGCTCTGCAGAATTGTCCGCAGAGGCGAGGGGTCTGTGTGCGGGTCTATACGACCACGCCCAAGAAGCCGAACTCGGCCCTGCGTAAAGTGGCCAGGGTGCGGTTGACCAACGGGATTGAGGTCACTTCATATATCCCCGGTATCGGGCACAACCTGCAGGAGCATTCGGTGGTGTTGATTCGGGGCGGGCGAGTCAAGGACCTGCCCGGGGTGCGCTATCATATCATTCGCGGCACCCTGGATACGCTTGGGGTCAGTGATCGCCATCAAGGCAGATCAAAGTATGGAACCAAACGGCCGAAATAATGACTCGGCAGTGCACTCATGTGGAGTTTTGAGATATGCCTAGAAAGAAATTAATCAATAAAAGACCCGTGCAGCCGGATCCGAAATTTAACAGCGCTCTGGTCTCCAAGTTCACCAATGGCTTGATGCTTGACGGCAAGAAAACCCTGGCCCGGCGTCTCTTTTATGATGCCATGGACCTGGTTGAGAAGCAGGTGAATGACGAGACCCCGCTGACGGTTTTCGAGAAGGCCATGGATAACGTGCGGCCCCGGGTCGAAGTCAAGTCCCGGCGGGTCGGTGGTGCAACCTACCAGGTCCCGATTGAGGTTCGCCCTGAGCGACGTAACGCCCTGGCCATTCGCTGGATCATAAGCTTTGCCAAGAGCCGCTCCGGCCGGACCATGTCCGACAAGCTTGCCGCGGAGCTGATCGATGCCTTTAATAACCGGGGCGCCTCGGTAAAAAAACGTGACGACACCCACAAGATGGCAGAGGCGAACAAGGCCTTTGCCCATTACCGCTGGTAAGGAGGCGCGTAAAATTAAGCTGGCCGGGAGTGCGCTCAGATTTAGGTGAGATTTGGTTGAGCCGATTGAGCACAAGCGCAGGCGTAGCAACGCTACGCTGAGAATTGTGCGATTGAGAATCGGCCCAAGGTCGCCTGCAGGTGAGATGCAAGATGTCCAGGTTACTTTTACGCATCGATTGAGTTTTGCTTTTGTCGGGTGCAGACTCAAAAGATTATTGACAAGCTCTGCCGACTGCTGTAGATAAAGCAACATTTTTTGTAACTGTTCGACGCCTTGACGCCTTCTATCTGCGGCCGCTCGGGCCGCCTCACATAGTCATTCTGTGGGTCTGTTTGCTGAGATATAGGACATGTTGAATGGTTACGGACCGAAGTTTGTGCTAGTAGGTCGTTACAAATAATGAGAGTAAAGAGAGCGGGAAAACAAAGTGGCTGTTGGAGAATCGTTATCCAACCTGCGCAATATCGGCATAATGGCCCATATCGATGCGGGAAAAACCACGACAACCGAACGTATTCTCTACTATACCGGCCGGTCGCATAAAATCGGTGAAGTCCATGACGGCACGGCGGTCATGGACTGGATGGAGCAGGAGCAGGAGCGGGGCATAACGATAACCTCGGCCGCGACAACCTGTTTCTGGAAAGACCATAGAATAAATATAATTGATACGCCGGGGCATGTCGATTTCACGGTTGAGGTGGAACGCTGCCTTCGGGTGCTGGATGGTTCGATTGCAATTTTCTGCGCAGTCGGCGGGGTCGAGCCCCAGTCTGAAACCGTCTGGCGGCAGGCTGACCGGTATCGGATTCCGCGCATTGCCTTTGTCAACAAGATGGATCGCATCGGTGCTGACTTTGAACAATGTGTAGACGAGATACGGGAAAAACTCGGTGCCAACCCGGTGCCGATCACGCTGCCTGTTGGGAGTGAAGAGAACTTTTCAGGTATTATTGATTTGATCAAAGAGAAGCTGATTCTTTTTGATGAGTCAACTCAGGGCCTGAAAGTTGCTGAAGAAGAAATCCCTGAAGACTTAAAAGACAAATCATTGGCCGCCCGGATGGCACTCCTCGAGAAGTTGGCCGACTTCGATGAGGATGTCATGGAAAAATATCTGGAAGAAGAAGCAATTACGCCTGACGAGGTGTACAGGGCCTTGCGTAAAGCAACCCTGTCGCTTGATCTGGTACCCGTTCTCTGTGGCGCTGCCTTTAAAAATAAGGGAGTGCAGCCACTGCTGGATGCCGTGATTCGGTATCTGCCTTCCCCGATGGATATTCCATCATTCGAGGGGGTGGATAAAGATGGAGAGCCGGTGGTCCGGCAGGCGACCAACGCGGAAAAATTCTGCGCCCTGGTGTTTAAGCTGCAGGCTGATCATTTTGTCGGCAACCTTTCGTTTGTCCGGGTTTATTCCGGCGAGCTCAAGGTTGGGGCCAAGGTTTTCAACCCGGTTAAGCGCAAGAAGGAAAAAATTGCCAAGCTGCTCAAGCTGCATGCCAATAAGCGTGAAGAGGTCGAGCGGCTGGGTGCCGGTGATATCGGCGCTATTGTGGGGCTTAAGTTTACCACCACCGGTGATACGCTCTGCGGCTCGGGAGATTTTATTACTCTTGAACGGATTCATTTCCCCGAGCCGGTGATCGGCATTGCCATCGAGCCGAAGTCCAAGGCGGATGAGGCCAGGCTGGCCGAAAGCCTTGAAAAGGTGGCGCGGGAAGATCCGAGCTTCAAGGTTTCGCTGAACGAGGAAACCGGGCAGACGATTATTTCCGGGATGGGTGAACTTCATCTCGAGGTTATTGTCGGCAGGTTGATCCGCGAGTTCAAGGTGGCGGCGAATGTGGGCCGCCCTCATGTCACCTACCGGGAAACACTGACCGGGTCGGCTGTGGCGGTGGGGCGTTTTGAACACCAGGCCGGCGGTAAAAATCAGTATGCCCATGTTGAGATCGAGCTCCTGCCCGCCGAACGCGGCAGTGGAGTGCGTTTTGAAAACATGGTGGACGGGGGAACAATCCCGCCGGAATACATGGCGGCCGTGGAAAAAGGCGTCCGTGATTCCCTGGATTCGGGGCCGTTGATCGGTTATCCCCTGGTTGACGTGACGGTACGGCTGATCGGCGGCTCCTATGACGAAGAGAGTTCAACGGAGCTGGCCTTCGGGGTCGCGGCAACCATGGCCTGCCGCAAGGCGGCCAGCGAGGCGGCTCCGGCTCTGCTGGAACCGATTATGGCGATTGAGGTCCTGACCCCGGATGAATATCTCGGTGAGGTTATCAATGATCTCAATAAAAAACGGGCGCAGATAGATGGAGTTGCGGCGGACCGGGGCCACCAGGTAGTTAATGCGAGGGTGCCCCTGGCCGAAATGTTCGGCTATTCGACGAGCCTGCGGTCTGCGACCCAGGGCCGGGCAACCTTTACTATGCAGTTTGAAGAATTTGCCGAAGTGCCTGCCAGGCAGGCGGAGGCAATTATACATAAGATTCGAGGCGTTTGACAGAATAGAACCTTGAGCCTGAGGAGACGGAAAGATGGCAAAGGAAAAGTTTGAGCGGACAAAACCGCATGCCAACGTAGGTACGATCGGACATATTGACCACGGCAAGACCACGCTGACGGCCGCGATCACCCGTGTTCTTGCGACCAAGGGGCAGGCAGTATTTACAGATTTCAGCGAGATCGACAAGGCGCCGGAAGAGAAGGAGCGCGGGATCACCATCGCGACGGCGCACGTGGAGTACGAGACGGATAAGCGTCACTATGCGCATGTCGACTGTCCCGGTCATGCCGACTATATAAAGAACATGATTACCGGCGCGGCCCAGATGGACGGGGCGATCCTGGTCGTGGGTGCCGATGACGGTCCCATGCCGCAGACCCGTGAGCATATCCTGCTGGCGCGTCAGGTCGGAGTTCCGGCCATTGTTGTCTTTTTGAACAAGTGCGACATGGTTGACGACGAGGAGCTGATCGAGCTGGTTGAGATGGAGCTGCGGGAACTTCTCGACAAGTACGAGTTTCCGGGCGACGAGGTGCCGATTATCAAGGGTTCGGCGCTGCAGGCGCTGGAGAATCCCGAGGACCCGGAGAAGACCAAGTGCATCTGGGAATTGATGGAGGCGATCGACACCTATATTCCGCAGCCGGAACGTGAAATCGACAAGCCTTTTCTGATGCCGGTTGAGGATGTGTTCTCGATATCCGGTCGCGGCACGGTTGCGACCGGTCGTGTGGAGCGCGGCCGGGTCCATGTCGGCGACGAGATCGAGATTGTCGGCATTCATGACACGGCCAAGACCACGGTGACCGGGGTGGAGATGTTTCGCAAGATTCTCGACGAGGGTCAGGCCGGCGACAATATCGGAGTTCTGCTGCGGGGGACGAAGCGTGAGGAAGTGGTACGGGGCCAGGTACTGGCGGCTCCGGGTTCGATCACGCCGCACAAGAAGTTCAAGGGCGAGGCCTATATCCTGAACAAGGAAGAGGGTGGTCGTCACACACCGTTTTTTAACGGTTACCGGCCGCAGTTTTATTTTCGGACGACGGACGTCACCGGGGTCTGTACCCTTGAGGATGGGGTGGAGATGGTAATGCCCGGCGACAACGTGCGGGTTGAAGTTGAGCTGATCACGCCGATAGCCATGGAGGAAGGCCTTCGTTTTGCCATCCGTGAAGGTGGCCGTACCGTCGGCGCCGGTGTTGTCAGCAAAATTATCGAGTAAGAGGAACACGATGATCCCTACAGATAAGATTCGTATCCGGTTAAAGGCTTACGATCACAAGCTCCTTGACCAGTCGACACGAGAGATACTTGAAACCGCACGGCGTACCGGGGCAACAGTAGTGGGGCCGATTCCGCTGCCGACGTCCATTAACAAGTACACGGTGTTACGTTCGCCTCATGTTGACAAGAAATCACGTGAACAGTTTGAGATGCGTACCCACCGTCGCCTTCTTGACATCCTTGAGCCGACTCAGCAGACGATTGATTCGCTGATGAAACTCGAGCTGTCGGCCGGCGTTGATGTAGAGATCAAGCTTCCCTGAGATAGTCGGGGAGCGATGCAAGGTATACGAGGGTGTCGACAGGACACTGCTGAGTAGAGATTTTAGAGCTGACAGGTAGACAAATGCCGAAAACAATGGGAATACTTGGACGGAAGATTGGAATGACCCGGGTCTTTAACGAAGAGGGTCGTGCGATTCCCGTGACCGTAATTGAGGCCGGTCCCTGTACGGTGTTGCAGAAGAAAACCGCGGACCAGGAAGGATATAACGCCATCCAGGTCGGTTTTCTGGAGAAAAAGGCTTCGCGCCTGAATAAACCTGAAGTCGGACACGTTAAACGCTCCGGTGGTAAGGGTTTTTACCATGTGCGTGAGTTCCGGGTCGCTGACCCGGCTGCCTATGAACTGGGCCAGCAGATTGCACTTGCCGAAATCGTGAACATCGGCGACAAGGTGCATATCTCGGGAAAATCCAAAGGCAAGGGCTTTCAGGGCGTCGTCAGGCGCTACGGTTTTGCCGGCGGCAAGGCGACGCATGGATCAATGTTTCATCGTGCCCCCGGCTCCATCGGTTGCAGTGCCTCGCCCTCCAGGGTATTCAAGGGCAAGAAACTGCCCGGTCGCATGGGTAATTTTTTAAAGACCCAGAAAAACTTGACGGTTGTCGACATCAGGAATGATGATAACCTTTTGCTGGTTGAGGGGGCGGTGCCGGGTTCCAGGAATGGCCTGGTCACCATCTTTACAAAAGAGTAACCGGCCCTTATCGCTTTCGAGGAAAAGTAAATGACAGTATGCGATCTGAAAAATATCTCGGCCGAAAAGGTTGGAGAAGTAGAACTCCGCGATGAGCTTTTTGCTGTCGATGTCCGGCCCGGTATCCTCCACGATGTGGTGTGCATGCAGCGTGCCAACGCCCGCCAGGGTACTGCATCGACCAAGACCCGCGGCGAGGTTCGCGGCGGCGGTGCCAAGCCCTGGCGTCAGAAAGGGACAGGCAGGGCGCGTGCCGGGACGAAAAATTCACCGGTCTGGCGCGGCGGCGGCGTGGCCTTCGGCCCCAAGCCGCAGGATTACAGCTATAAGCTGCCCAAAAAGGTTCGCCGGCTCGCCTTGCGCATGGCACTGAGTGCCCGCCTGGGAGAGGGGAACCTGGTTATTGTTGATGAATTTAACCTGCCGTCGATCAAGACCAAAGAATTTGTCAATGTTATGGGCAACTTCAACTTTGACAACTGCCTCGTGATTATCGGGGAGGACAATACCACGGTCAAGCTGTCTGCCCGCAATGCCGTGGGCTACAAAGTTCTGCCCGTAGCCGGCCTCAATGTTTATGACATTCTGAAATATTCAAAGCTGATGCTCGTGCAGTCCTCACTGGCACCGCTTGAAGAGAGGTTGATGGTATGAAGGTTCTGTTTGATGTGATCAAGAGGCCCAGCCTGACCGAGAAGAGCAATCTTCTCCAGGAGATCCATGGAACCATTGTGTTCAAGGTTCATCCGAAGGCCAACAAGATTGAAATCAAAAGGGCTATTGAGGAGCTGTTCAACGTTAAAGTTCAAAACGTGAGGACCGCGATGCTGCATGGCAAAAAACGCCGTGTCGGCATTAAATCGACAGGCTTTACCAGTAACTGGAAAAAAGCCTATGTCACCTTGTCAGAAGGTGAAATTAACTTTCTTGACGAACTGTAGGATTCACTGAACGTGAACGTGATCCGCGGAAAAGGGCAGAGTAAGGCAAATATTTCAAGGCAGAGCAACGGGAAGAACAATGGCAACCAAAACCCATAAACCGACATCACCGGGCAAGCGGCACCAGGTAACGGTACTGCAGCCTGATATATCAGACAAGGCACCTGAAAAGAGCCTGCTCCGGCCGCTGAAGAAAACCGGCGGCAGGAATTGCTACGGCCGTATTACCTCCAGGCATCGGGGCGGCGGTCACAAGAAAAAGTACCGGCTCATTGACTGGAAAAGAAATAAAATCGGGGTCGCGGCCAAAGTGGTTGCCATCGAGTATGATCCGAATCGTTCGGCCAACCTGGCGCTGCTGACCTATAAAGATGGCGACAAGGCCTATATCCTGGCGCCCAGCGGCTTAACGGTAGGCGACCAGGTTGCGGCCGGAGAAACCGTCGATATCAAACCCGGTAACTGTCTGCCCATGACCAACATTCCCCTTGGTACCGTTATTCACAACGTGGAGATGAAAATCGGCAAGGGGGCGCAGTTGGTGCGCAGTGCCGGAACGGCGGCGCAGCTCATGGCCAAAGAGGGTGATCATGTCCTGGTCAAGCTGCCCTCGGGCGAGGTGCGCAGATTCAACAAGCTGTGCCGGGCCTGTATCGGCCAGGTCGGCAACTCGGAGTATGGCAGCGAGAAACTTGGCAAGGCGGGCAGGAGCCGCTGGCTGGGTAGAAGGCCGCATGTCCGCGGTGTGGCCATGAACCCGGTCGACCATCCCATGGGTGGCGGTGAAGGGAAGAGCTCCGGCGGCCGGCATCCGTGCAGTCCGTGGGGTATCCCGGCCAAGGGTTATAAGACCAGAAGCCGCAAGGGTTCTGATCGTGATATTGTCACCAAACGTAAGAAATAATATCAGGAGAATATAACGATGTCTCGTTCTGTCAAAAAGGGACCATTTGTTGACGGGCACCTTATGAAAAAGGTTGAGAGTGCCCAGGAATCCGGATCGCGCAAGGTTATTAAAACCTGGTCGCGCCGATCGGATATTATCCCTGATATGGTCGGACTCACATTGGCCGTCCATAATGGTAAGAAATTTATTCCTGTTTATGTGTCTGAGAACATGGTTGGGCATAAGCTCGGTGAATTTTCGCCGACCAGGACCTTCTACGGTCATGCCTCTGACAGGAAAGGCTCGCGGTAATTCCGCCGCCGTTTGCAACAGCGATTAGGAGAACATCGATGGAAACAAAGGCCGTCGCCAAATATATTCGCATCTCCCCGCAGAAAGCTCGTCTTGTAGCCGATGTGGTGCGGGGAATGGATGTTGACAGTGCTCTGACCACGTTGAAGTTCATGCCCAAAAAAGGGGCGCGGATACTGCGCAAGGTTATCGAGTCGGCAGTTGCCAATGCGATACAGACCGAAACAATTGATGCTGATACCTTGTATGTCAAAAGCATCTTGATTGACGGTGGTCCCATGCTGAAACGGATGCGTCCGCGGGCCATGGGGCGGGCCACAAGAATTTTGAAGCGCACCAGCCATATTACCGTGGTTGTGGACGAGGCCTGAAAGGTCTTGGCGCAGCAGAGAATAAGAGATCAACTGGTACAGGGAACGGAGGACAACCTTGGGACAGAAAGTTAATCCTATTGGATTTCGGCTTAACATTACCCGCACATGGGAATCGATCTGGTATGCGGATAAGAATTATGTCCGCAACCTGCATGAGGATCAGAAGATTCGGCAGTATCTGAAGAAACGTCTGTATCACGCGGGTATCTCTCGTATCGTTATCGAGCGGACCGGAGAAAAAATCCGGATCAAACTCTTCACTGCCCGGCCCGGCATTGTTATCGGCAAGAAGGGGACGGAGATCGAGACACTGAAAATGGATATTGAACGGCGGTTCGGCCGCGAATGTTTGATCGATATCCAGGAAGTCCGGCGCCCGGAGGCTGATGCCCAGCTGGTCGCCGAGAACATAGCCATGCAGCTCGAGCGTCGTATCGCTTTTCGCCGGGCGATGAAGAAATCTATTAACTCGGCCCTGCGCTTTGGCGTCAAAGGGATCAAGGTTTCCTGTGCCGGCCGTCTCGGCGGCGCCGAGATGTCACGAACGGAATGGTTCAAGGAAGGCCGTGTGCCCCTCCATACCCTTCGGGCCGATATCGACTATGGTATGGCGGAGGCCAAAACGACTTACGGCATCATCGGTGTCAAGGTCTGGATTTTCAAGGGTGAAGTCCTTGCCGAATCCGAAATGGCGGCCTTTGCTTGATAGGTAAAGCGACGGTTAGTACCCCGTTGCAGATCGATAAGGATACTTCCTTCACAGGAGTGCAGAATAATGTTAAGTCCACGCAAGGTAAAATACAGAAAGCAGCATAAGGGCCGCATGAAGGGCACCGCCTATCGCGGCTCCGATCTCGACTTTGGTGATTTTGCTCTCAAGGCCACGGAGTGCGGCAGGATGAGTGCTGCTCATATTGAAGCCGCCCGTATTACCATTAACCGGAAAATTAAACGTGGCGGCCAGATGTGGATTCGGGTTTTTCCGGACAAGCCCATCACCAAGAAACCTGCCGAAACCCGGATGGGTAAAGGAAAGGGTGTGCCGGAATACTGGGTCGCCGTGGTCAAGCCCGGCAGGATTTTATACGAGTTGAGCGGTGTCCCAGAAGAGCTGGCCATCGAGGCCTTGAAGCTTGCCGGGTATAAATTGCCGTTTGCCACCAAGGTGATCTCGAGGAGCACCACGATATGAAGTTGAAAAAAATACGAGAGATGACCCCGGACGAACTGAAAAAGAAGGAGCTGGACCTGCGGGAGGATCTGTTTAAGCTGAAGTTCCAGCACGGCACGCGCAGCCTGGAGAACCCGGCGCGCCTGGCTCAGCTCCGCAAGAATATTGCCAGGGTACGGACCATCATGAATGAGAAGGCCCGCGCTTAAACGGGTCGAGAAAAAAAATATCCACTGGACTGTAAAGAATGAGCGACAGGAACAAGACGAGAAAGACACGACAGGGATCCGTTGTCAGTAACATGATGGAGAAAAGTATCGTTGTCCAGGTTGAGCGGAAAGTCCGTCATAAGCTGTACGGTAAGTTTATCCGGAGCCGGGTTAAGTACATGGCCCATGATGCGGCAAACGAGTGCAACGTCGGCGATATCGTCCTCATTGAGGAGTGCCGTCCGTTGAGCAAGCATAAGCGCTGGCGGGTGATTAATATTGTCGAGCGCGCCGTTTAATGTCGGGCCGGTTGCGGCTCGACAGAAGACGGCCGAATCCGGGATGCACAAATTTCAGGTTATTTTTGAGCGGACCCTAAGCCCACTTTTATGTAAAACCAGGCTGCTTAACGAACGGCCCGGGACAGGGAAGTTCATCAGGTGAGACCATGATTCAAACAGAAACAGTACTCAATGTCGCCGACAATTCCGGAGCGAAGAAGGTCCTCTGCATCCGGGTTCTTGGCGGCACTCGCAAGCGATACGCCAGCATCGGCGATGTGATCGTTGTGACGGTGAAGGAAGCGATTCCGCACGCCAAGGTAAAAAAAGGTGATGTCATGAACGCGGTTATCGTCCGGACCAGGAAGGAAATCAAACGTCCCGAAGATACAACGCTGCGTTTTGATGACAATGCCGCGGTCCTGCTTGCCGATTCAGGAGAACCGGTGGGCACCCGTATTTTTGGGCCTGTAGCCAGGGAACTTCGTTCGCTGGGATTTATGAAGATTATATCTCTTGCACCGGAGGTACTGTAATTCGCGTCCTTGTGACGTGAATCGGTATCTCTGCAGCGAGAAACGGGGAATTAAATAATGCGCCAGGGACAGACAAGGTTGCAGAAAAACGATCAGGTTGAAGTGATCGCCGGCAAAGACAAGGGCCGTGTTGGTAAAATTCTCAAGATTGACAGACAGGCAAACAGGGTGGTGGTCGAGCGGATCAATATGATCAAGAAGCACATGAAAGCCACTGATGCCTCGCAGCCCGGACAGATTGTCGACCGGGAGGCTTCCCTGCATATCTCCAACATTATGCTGGTTTGTTCGGAATGCGCCGAAAAGGTGCGGATCGGCAAGAAAATACTTACGGATGGCACCAAGGTCAGAGTTTGCAGGAACTGCGGCGCAACCATAGAAACAAAGAAAAAGTAGGACGATGTTGTTCGGGAGTTTATGATGAGCACACTGAAAAAACATTATGAAAGCGCATGTAGACCGCAGCTTCAGGAACAACTCAATTATAAGAATGTGATGGAGATTCCGCGGCTGGAGAAGGTCGTCCTGAATATGGGGTTGGGCGAGGCCGTTCAGAATCCGAAGATTGTGGATAGCGCGGCGCAGGAGTTGAGCCTGATCGCCGGTCAGAAGTCGGTTGTGACCAAGGCCAAGAAATCCATCGCCGGTTTTAAACTGCGCGAGGGGATGCCCATCGGCTGCCGGGTCACTCTGCGCCATGAGAAAATGTTTGATTTTCTCTCCAGATTGATCAATATCTCTCTGCCCCGGGTTCGTGACTTCCGTGGTGTCTCGCCCAAGGGCTTTGATGGCCGGGGCAACTATTCGCTGGGCATCAAAGAGCATATTATTTTTCCGGAAATTGATTTTGATAAAATCGACAAGATCCGGGGACTGAATATTACCATAGTAACGACGGCTAAAACCGATAACGAGGGACGTGCCCTGTTGCGACTGCTGGGTATGCCTTTCAGAGAGAAGTAAATTGTATCCGTGAGCGTCCGAGAACGGTGCAGCAAGGCGGCGACGATGTTGATTATCCTGGTGTGATATCAACGAGTTGCCAACGCAGCAGATGCGCCGTTATCGGACGCCCCGCAGGGCGGCGCGGTGAAGACCAGCAAGTGAGTTTATTCGGAGATCATGCAATAAAATCCAGATATTGCATGAAATATTAACTCAAGCCGTCACGGATTCATAGTAAACTGTATCCGGCATAGAGCCGGTTCGGGCCAGGAATTGAATTCTGCAGGAGGAAGGTGTGGCAAAAAAATCTCTTATTGCCAAGGCGCAACTTAAACAAAAGTTTAAGGTTCGCACATATAATCGTTGTCCGTTTTGCGGCCGGCCCAGGGCATTTATCAGGAAATTCGGTATGTGCCGGCTGTGCTTCAGGAAGCTTGCCTCTCATGGAGAGATAACCGGCGTGACCAAGTCAAGCTGGTAGAATGTTCGATTGTCGGTTTTATAATAACGGCTCCATGTTTGTTCGGGCTATATAACAATGCAGTTGATGAACATGATTCACATTCATTTTCAACGTGATTAATTGGTGAAAATATGTCTATGAGTGATCCGCTGGCGGATATGCTGACCAGAATTAGAAACGCCACGATGGCCCATTTTGATACGGTTGATATGCCGCTGTCGAAATTGAAACTGGGCGTTGCCAAAACCCTCAAGCAGGAGGGGTATATAAGAGATTATCAGGTCTTGAAAGATGACGTTCAGGGCACCTTGAAGATTGATCTTAAGTATGGTCCTCATAATGAGAAGGTTATTACCGGGATTCGCCGTATCAGCAAACCGGGACTGCGGCAGTACCAGAAGGCCGACCGGATCCCGAAAGTTATGAGCGGTCTTGGTGTTGCCATTCTTTCAACCTCCCACGGCATTATTACGGACCGTGAGGCACGTCATCGCAATGTCGGCGGTGAGGTTCTGTGTGAGGTCTGGTAATAATGATCGGACTGAGGAGAGGGAGAAAAGATGTCTAGAATCGGTAAGCAGCCTATAGCAATACCCTCCGGGGTCAAGGTTGAGATAAAGGGAAGCCATGTTACGATTACCGGCAAGAGGGGGGCACTCGAACGTGACATCCGCCCGGAAATCGAACTCAAGCTTGACGGTGATCTGCTTGTCGTGTCGCCCAAGGGCAACAGCAAGCGGGTAATGGCTTTCTGGGGAATGACCAGGACCTTGCTCAACAACATGGTTATCGGGGTTGAAAAAGGTTTTCAAAAGAAGCTGGTTGTCGAGGGGGTCGGTTTCAGGGCAAATGTTGCCGCCTCCGTCCTGACCCTGTCCGTCGGCTATTCCAATCCGGTTGAATTCCAATTGCCGGACGGTATCACTGCCGATGTCGATAAGGATAATACCATTACCATTGACGGGATTAACAATGAGGTCGTTGGGTTGACGGCCGCACGGATCAGGGCGATTCGGAAACCTGAGCCTTACAAGGGCAAAGGAATTCGCTATGCTGATGAACATATTGTCCGTAAGGTCGGCAAGTCCGGCGGTTCCTCCTAAAAAATAAAAGAGTTGTGGTGCTATAATGGCAAAGACAAGCCCAAAATTAACGGCGCGGACCAAGCGCGTTCAGCGCATTCGGACCAGGATATCCGGTACCGCGGATAAGCCGCGGATGCGTGTGTTCAGGAGTAATCGTCATATATATGCCCAGATTATTGATGACATCAAACAGACCACACTGGTCGCCATGTCGACGCTCGACAAGGAGTTTGATGGATCGGAAATCAAGGATAAGTGTGACGCTGCTAAAAAAGTTGGAGAGTTGATTGCCAGGCGCGCCAAAAGTGCCGGTATCAACCAAGTCGTATTTGACCGTGGGGGCAACCTGTATCACGGCAGGATCAAGGCATTATCCGATGGAGCCCGTGCAGGCGGTCTCGACTTCTGATGTGCTTCATTCCTGATGACTATCAAGTGAACAAATTAAAAGTAAAAGCAACGGGGGTGTTTCTTGGCTGATTTTAAACGAGCTAAAGATGGTAACCAGGAAGAACTCATTGAAAAGATAGTTTTTATCAACCGGGTTGCCAAGGTCGTCAAGGGCGGTCGTCGCTTCAGTTTCAGTGCTATCGTTGTTGTCGGTGATGGCAAGGGAAAGGTTGGTTATGGCCTGGGCAAGGCAAACCAGGTGCCGGAGGCTATCCGCAAGGGAGTCGAGCGCGCCAGAAAGGATATGCAGATGGTTTCGCTGACCGAGGTCTCGATTCCCCATGCAATACAGGGCAAGTTCAAGTCGGGTTCAGTCATGCTGAAGCCGGCCTGCGACGGTACCGGTGTGATTGCTGGCGGCGCTGTTCGCGCGGTCCTGGAAGCCGCCGGGGTGCAGAACATTCTGACCAAGTGCCTTGGCTCCAATAATCCCCATAACCTGGTCAAGGCGACAATGGACGGCTTGAGAAGACTGCGGACGTCTGAAGAGATAGCCAGGTTGCGCGGTCTTAAAGTCGATGAGATGGTCGCCTGAGATCAGGCAAAGAACAGACAGGTTGAACCATGAGCGATACGATAACAATACGTCAGTTTAAAAGCGCTATTGGCAGTACGAAAAAAATCAGAGCAACCCTGGTCGGTCTTGGACTGACCAAGATGAATAAAGCCGTTACCAGAAAGGACACCCCTGAACTTCGCGGTATGCTGAACAAGGTCAGGCACCTGGTACGGGTGGAGGAATAGAATATGCTCACGCTGAATAATCTTTCGCCGGCCGCCGGCTCCCGCCGTAATAAAAAGAGGGTGGGCCGGGGACCGGGCAGCGGACGCGGCAAAACTGCCACCCGTGGTCATAAAGGTGCGCTCTCGCGCTCGGGCTATACGCAGAAGCTGGGTTTTGAGGGCGGCCAGATGCCCTTGCACCGCCGGCTGCCCAAGCGCGGTTTTACCAATATCTTCAAGAAAGAGTATGTCCTGGTAGCCCTCAGTGACCTGAACCGGTTTGAGAGCGGCAGCACGGTCAACCGTGAGGCCCTGGTCAAGGCCGGCGTAATCAAGAAATCGGACGCCATGGTCAAGGTGCTGGCCAACGGCGACATTTCGATCTCTATTACCCTTGAGGTGGATAAAGTCAGCGCCGGCGCCCGGGCAAAAATTGAAGCTGCAGGCGGATCGGTAAAGGAATGAGCCGATGAGCGGTCTTACCAGCGCGGCCAATATCCCGGAACTACGCAAACGGGCGATTTTCACCCTGTTGATGCTCTTTGTCTACCGGATGGGAGTGCAGATTCCCACCCCGGGTATTAACGGCGACGCCTTGGCGGCATTTTTCCAGCAGAATGCCAGTACGCTCTTCGGCATGTTCAACATGTTCTCCGGCGGCGCTCTGCAGCATTTTTCCATTTTTTCCCTGGGCATCATGCCCTACATCAGTGCCTCTATTATTATCCAGCTGCTGACCGTTGTCATCCCCCAGCTGGAAACGCTCTCCAAGGAGGGCGAGGCCGGGCAACGCAAGATCACCCAGTATACGCGCTACGGCACGGTGGGCCTGTCCATTATCCAGGGATTTTTTATTGCCACCGGTCTTGAGAGTATGGCCGGGCCGGACGGGACTCCCATTGTCATGGTCACCGGCATGCAATTCAAGCTGATGACCGTTTTAACCCTGACAACCGGCACTGCCTTTATCATGTGGCTTGGCGAGCAGATGACCGAGCGCGGCATCGGCAACGGTATCTCCCTGATCATCTTTGCCGGTATTGTCGCCAGGATGCCCGCCGGCATCGGCAATACGATTCAGCTCGTCAAGGCCGGGGAACTGCCGTCTATTTTTGTCCCGTTTTTGCTGGTAGTCATGTTCGGTGTGATCGCTTTTATTGTTTTTGTTGAAACCGCGCAGCGCCGCATTCCGATTCAGTATGCCAAACGGGTCGTCGGGAGACGGGTTTATGGCGGCCAGTCCAGTCATCTGCCCCTGAAGATCAATATTTCCGGTGTTATCCCCCCGATTTTTGCCTCATCGATAATGATGTTCCCGGCCACGATCGGCAGTTTCATTAAAGTCGACTGGGTCCAGAGGGCGTCGGCAATGCTGTCACCCGGCACCGTATCGTACTATATCCTCTATGTCGCCCTGATCGTCTTTTTCAGTTTTTTCTATACGGCAGTGACGTTCAAGCCCGATGATGTGGCGGAAAATTTAAAGAAGAACGGCGGTTTTATCCCCGGTATCCGCCCCGGCAAGAGGACCTCGGAATTCATCGACAAGGTGCTGACCAGGCTGACCGTGATCGGCGCGATTTATTTGAGTGCTGTCTGCGTTATGCCGACGATACTTATTCATAAATTTAACGTCCCGTTTTATTTCGGCGGTACGGCATTGCTCATTGTTGTCGGGGTGGCCATTGATACGATTTCCCAGATCGAGTCCCACCTGGTCATGCGCAATTACGAAGGGTTTATGAAATCAGGCCGGCTCAAGGGACGGCATTAAACAAGCCCGGACCGTGACCGATCAGAGCAGGGCAATAATCGTCAAGACGCCTGACGAGATCCAGGTCATGTTTGAGGCAAACCAGATTGTGGCCGGTGCCCTTGATTTGCTCCGGCAGCGTCTGCAGCCGGGGGTGACGACCTACCGGCTTGACAGGTTGGCTGAAGAATTTTGCCGGGCACACCATGCTGTTCCCGCATTCAAAGGTTACCGGGGATTCCCGGCCAGCCTTTGTATCTCCATCAATGAAGAGGTCGTGCACGGTATTCCGTCGAAGAAGGTGTTTGTTCGCGAGGGTGATATCGTCAGCATGGATTTCGGCGTCAAGTATAAGGGATTTTTCGGCGATTCGGCGCTGACGCTTGCCGTCGGCAGGGTTTCGGCTGAAAAGGAAAAATTGATGCGTGTGACCAGGGAGTCACTTGACCTGGCCATTGAGCAGGTCAGGATCGGCAACCGTATTGCCGATCTATCCCGCGCTATCCAGCGTCATGTCGAAAAGCATGGATTCTCGGTAGTCAGGCAGTTTGTCGGTCACGGGGTCGGGGCGAGTTTGCACGAAAGTCCGGAAGTTCCCAATTATGTGCAAAAGCACCAGGCCTCGCCGCGAATCGTCGAGGGGATGGTTGTGGCCATCGAACCGATGGTCAATGCGGGGACCTATAAGGTCAAAGTCCTGCATGATAACTGGACCGTAGTGACTGCCGACCGGCAACCGTCAGCCCATTTTGAGCATTCGGTCGCCGCGACCGCTGACGGACCGTATGTCCTCAGTGCCCGGATCACTGATCCCGAATCCTCTTGACGGATTCAGGGTGATGACAACCGGAACTAAGTAAGCATTGAATTTTTTGAGCGAATGATATGATTATGTCGTTTTTAACGAAATGGTAAAATAAAAGTTGTAAAAATACCTTTTGTCCGATATAATTAAAGTTTTTGACCCGTTTATTTTTTTTGGAGTAAAGGTGTATGGGCAAAGAAGATGCCATTGAAGTTGAGGGGACGATTATCGAGCCCTTGCCTAATGCGATGTTCCGTGTCGAACTTGATAATGGGCACAAGGTTCTGGCGCACATATCGGGCAAGATGCGCATGCACTATATCAAGATTCTGCCCGGAGACCGGGTTACGGTTGAACTTTCTCCCTATGATTTGACTCGGGGCAGAGTAACCTTCCGGTCCAAGGGTGGTAAGGGAAAAAACAGTAGGAATTAATATACCGGGGAGACTTGGCCATGAAGGTAAGGGCGTCAGTTAAAAAGATATGCGCTGAATGCAAGATATTTAAACGTAAAGGGATTGTTCGGGTAAGCTGCAAGAACAAAAAGCACAAGCAGCGCCAGGGATAAACCGGGAAAAGATTTAAGAATCAAGTAAAGGAGCACGCTCTTGGCACGTATATCAGGTGTTGATTTGCCTAGAAACAAGCATATGGATCGAGCACTCACCAGTATCTTTGGTATTGGGTTGAGCTCGGCGCGCGAAATTCTTGATAAGGTCGATTTGCCTTATCAGATGAACAGCGATGATCTGAACAGCGATGATATTACCCGGATCCGGAAGATCATTGAAGATGATTACATCGTTGAGGGTGACCGGCGTCGCGAGGTCTCCATGGATATCAAACGGCTCATGGACCTCGGATCTTATCGGGGACGCCGGCATCGTACAGGTCTGCCCTGCCGTGGCCAGAGAACCAAGACGAACGCCAGGACCAGGAAAGGTCCGCGGCGCGGTGCGGCCGGTAGGAAGTAGCAGGTCGTTTAAGATCATCGACTGCAGGTCTTGTTGCCTGTTGATTTGAACATTTTCGGAGCGGTTATGGCAAAGGCGAGTAAGGGCGCAGGAAAAGGAAAGCGCCGGGAGAAAAAGAATATTTCCGAAGGAATAGTTTTTATCTATTCCACTTTCAATAATACGATTATCACGATTTCCGATCGGCAGGGTAATGTTCTCTGCTGGTCCAGTGCCGGGGTTATCGGCTTTAAGGGATCGCGCAAATCAACCCCGTTTGCCGCGCAGAATGCCTTGAGCGATGCGGTTAAGAAAGCCAAGGAGTACGGTATTCGAAAGGTTGAGGTCAAGGTGAAGGGCCCCGGCCCGGGTCGCGAATCCGCTCTGCGGGCGTTGACTACGGTAGATCTTGAAGTGAGTCGAATTTGCGACGTAACACCTGTTCCTCATAACGGTTGTAAGCCGCCGAAACGGAGAAGAGTCTGAGCGGCGAAGCAGGTATCAGTTTACCGGTTTGAGGCGGGTTTTATATAAAAAAATCCGGGAAAAGAACCGTATGTCTTTTTTTATGGAGGATTGACTTGGCCAGATATACAGGAGCATCCTGCCGCATGTGCAGGCGCGAAAACCTGAAATTGTACTTAAAAGGTGAGAGGTGCTACTCGGATAAATGTGCGTTTGAGAGACGCTCGTTTGCCCCGGGGCAGCACGGTCAGAATCGTTTCCGGAAAGTTTCCAACTATGCCATCCAGCTGCGCGAGAAGCAGAAGGTTAAGCATATGTACGGCATGCTTGAGAACCAGTTTCGTCTCTATTTTCACAAGGCCGATCAACTTCGCGGGGTAACCGGCGAGAACCTCCTGTCCCTGCTCGAAAGACGGCTGGATAATACTCTCTACCGTCTTGGTTTTGCCTGTTCGAGAGACCAGGCCCGGCAGCTGGTGCGCCACAATCATTTCTTAGTCAACAACAAAAAGGTCAATATCCCTTCCTTTCAGGTCAAGGTCGGAGATGTGATCACTCTGAAAGAAAAGAGCCGTAAGAACGAGTTGATTGCCGACAACCTCGACGGCGTTGCCCGCCGTGGTGTCCCCAGCTGGCTTGAACTAGATCAGGCCGGTTTTCAGGGTACGGTTAAGGCTCTGCCCAACAGGGAAGAGTTAACCATGCCGATTCAAGAACAGCTTGTTGTTGAGCTGTACTCCAAGTAACTCTAAGAAATCAGGTACAGCATGGGACAAAAAATACGGGAAGACATTCCTGTTTACAAAAACTGGTATGAGCTGATTAAACCGACACGCCTGGAGGTCAGCAAGGAAAGTCATACTGATAGATATGGCAAGTTTGTTTGTCAGCCCTTTGAGCGCGGTTTTGCCATCACTATCGGCAATTCGTTGCGCCGCATTCTCCTGTCATCCATCAGGGGGGCCGCCATTACCTCGGTCAAGATTGAAAATGCGTTGCATGAATTTACCGCTGTTGATGGGGTTCACGAGGATGTTGCCGATATTATCCTGAATTTCAAGCAGGTCCGCCTTAAGCTGAACGGTCCTGACGCCCAGACCGTGGTGATTGAGAAAACAGGTCCCGGCAAGGTGACCGCCGGTGATATCAACGGCGGGGCCTATGTCGAGGTCATGAATCCCGACTCGCCGATTTGTACCATTACGGGGGATGTGACCTTTCGCGCCGAGCTTGAAGTAAAGTGGGGCAAGGGCTATGCCCCGGCCGAACGGAACAAGCAGGAGGATCAGGCTATCGGCGTCATTCCCATTGATTCCGCCTTCGCGCCCATCAAGCGGATTCAGTACGTTGTCAGCCAGGCCCGGGTTGGTCAGCAGACCGATTATGACCGGTTGACCATCGAGATTGAGACCGATGGCAGTGTAACTCCCGAGAATGCGCTGGCCTATGCCGCCAAGATTCTCAAGGAGCAGATGACCATTTTTATCAATTTTGATGAAGAAGGGATCGAGCCGGCCTTTGACGAAACTACCGAGAGAGGAACTGAAGATTATCCGCCGTTTCTCGATAAGAACGTGGAAGATCTCGAACTTTCAGTACGCTCGGCAAATTGTCTGAAAAATGCCAAGATTCAGTTTATTGGTCAACTGGTTCAGAAAACGGACGCCGAGATGCTGAAAACCAAGAATTTCGGCCGTAAGTCGCTGAACGAGATCCGGGCTCTTCTCTCGGAACATGATCTTTCCCTGGGTATGAATGTTGAGGGTTGGATTTCCCCTGAAAAACGTGGAGAGGGAGACGAAGAGGGGTAGTTGACGCGATTGCCGTGCCCCCTGTTTCGTTCACAACAATGAAGATAATAGGCTTTCTCGCAATCGGTGCAACGACAGCAGACCTGGATCCAGGCGTCAATGCCCCGAACTTTTGTTGAGTGAGAACCTTGAGGACTGAACCATGAGACATAGAAAAGACGGCCGGAGACTCGGCCGCACCGCCTCCCACCGCAAGGCCATGTTACGCAACATGGTCACCTCACTTTTTGAGCATGAGCGTATTGTAACTACGGTACCCAAGGCCAAGGAGGCCCGCCGGGTCGCGGACAAAATGATTACCCTGGCCAAGCGGGGCGACCTGCATGCTCGGAGACAGGCTTGTTCGTATATTCAGAGCAAGGCCATCGTCGCCAAATTGTTTGATGAGACCTGCCAGCAATATAGCGACCGTCAGGGAGGATATACCCGGATTATCCGGACCGGCACGCGGGCTGGCGATGCCTCTCCCATGGCTATTCTCGAACTCGTCGGTTATGAAGAGGTCTACGAGACCGATGAGGCCGGCGACGAGAAGTAACCCGGCCCTCCGCATCGTCTCTGCCAAACAGGACAAAGCTGATATGATTCGTTTCATATCAGCTTTTTTTATGCCGCAATGCCATTGTCATGAGCGGCGATACCCCCTGCTCCTGGCGCCACGCTTTCCGCATTTCCGGCCTCCGGAAATTGAAAATTTTTTCCACCCGACGCAGCCTGTTGAATCTCTCCTGAATATTACCTGAATCCGTGACGTCTTGAGGTGATATTTCATGCAATTCATGGAATTTATATATATTATATGCGGAATAAACGCATTCTCCAGTCTTCACCGCGCCGCCCTGCATCCGCACCGTTCTCGAACGCTTACGGATTCAGGTTGAAGTTGTGCGGGAATTATGGTAAAAAAAAAGATTAAAACTTTATCAGGTGGTTCCGCGCGTCCTTGTTCGGACCATATATCACACACATCCCACTTGTGTCCTTTGGTGTCCGTTTGCAGCGGATTGGACAGAGGGATGGAGGCATAACCATAAATATGGAGAAGTTATGACACAGGTAACGATGAGACAGATGCTCGAGGCCGGGCTGCATTTCGGTCACCAGACCAGGCGCTGGAATCCGAAAATGAAACCGTATATCTACGGTCCCCGCAACGGGATATATATTATCAATCTGGACGCCACCATGAGGCAGTTCAAAAAGGCCTATAACTATATGGTCGATGTCACCGCCAATGGCGGTACCGTCCTCTTTGTCGGGACCAAGCGGCAGGGGCAGGAGATTATTGCCGAGCAGGCCGAACGCTGCGGCATGTATTTCGTAAACCATCGCTGGCTGGGCGGCATGATGACCAATTTCCAGACCATTAAACACTCTGTTGAACGTTTAAAGAAAATTGAAGCCATGCAGGAAGACGGGTCAATCAATCGCTTTCCCAAGAAAGAGGTCCTGCAGATGGAAAAGCAGCGCATCAAGTTAAACCGCAGCCTGGGCGGTATTAAGAACATGAGAAGCCTGCCGGATGTGCTTTTCGTTATTGATCCGAAAAAAGAGGAAATCGCGGTCAGTGAGGCCCGTAAATTATCTGTTCCCGTCGTGGCCCTTACCGATACCAACTGTGACCCTGACGGCATTGATTATCTTATTCCCGGTAACGATGACGCTATTCGTTCCATCAAGTTGCTGACTTCCCTGATGGCCGACGCCGTGCTTGAAGGTAAGGCCCGCCGTGGCGAAGAAGAGGCGGTCAGTGCCGGGGAAATGGAAGCCGCCATGCTCAAGGAGTCCGAAGGCCAGGCAGCGGCTGCGGTCGAGAGCCCGGCGTCTCCGGCACCGGCAGCGGCTGCGGCAGAGAGTCCGGAATCCACGGCACCGGCAGCGGCTGCGGTCGAGAGCCCGGAGTCCACGGAGCCGGCAGCGGCTGCGGTCGAGAGCCCGGAATCTCCGGCCCCGGCCGAGAGTCCGGCATCCACGGAGCCGGCTCCGGTCGAGTCTGAAAGCCCGAAGTCCCCGGATCAAGCAGAGTAGAATCGTTCCGACGATACAGTGGAATTTTTCAAGGGGCCTTGAGCCCCTTCTTTATATTGCGAATATTATATTGCGAATAGACGATTTGATAAGGAGAGTGTTGTGAAAATTACAAGCCAGATGGTCAAGGAACTGCGCGATAAGACCAGTGCCGGCATGATGGATTGCAAACGGGCCCTGGGCGAGACCGATGGTGACATGGAAAAGGCCATTGACCTGCTGCGGCAGAAAGGGCTGGCCGTGGCCCAAAAGCGGGCCGATCGTGCTACCAAAGAGGGTGTCGTCGAATGTTATATCCATGCCGGCGGCAAGCTCGGGGTCATGGTGGAAGTGGGCTGTGAGACCGATTTTGTCGCCAAAACCGATGATTTCAAGGTCTTTGCCCGGGATGTCGCCATGCAGATTGCGGCCGCCGGACCCGTGGCCGTGAGTCGTGACGAAGTCCCGGCCGCAATGCTTGAACGGGAGAGAGAGATTTATTCCGCCCAGGCCCTGGATTCTGGTAAACCGCAGAATATTGTTGAGAAGATCGTTGCCGGGAAGATAGAAAAGTACCTGGCCGAGGTCTGTCTGCTGGAACAGAAGTTTGTCAAAAATCCGGACCTGTCCGTGCAGGACCTGCTCAACGAACTCATTGCCAAAATGGGCGAAAACATCTCGATCAAGCGCTTTGCGCGTTTTCAGATCGGGGCGTAAAACGGAAACCGGAAAAATCCAGAGCCGGAGCCGGAAGGGCGATCAATGAAATTTAAACGCATTCTTCTCAAACTGAGCGGCGAAGCCCTGATGGGCGACAGTTCATTCGGGATCAATCCGGACATGATCAAGTACGTGGCCACGGAGGTTCAGGCCGTCCACGAACAGGGCGTCCAGCTGGCCCTGGTTATCGGCGCCGGCAATATCTTCCGGGGGGTGGCCGGAGCCGCTTCGGGCATGGACCGTGCATCCGCCGACAATATGGGTATGCTGGCGACCATGATCAACAGCCTGGCCGTCCAGGATGCCCTGGAACAGGCCGGTGTTCCCTGCCGGGTCATGTCGGCCTTTCCCATGCGCGTCGTCTGTGAACCCTACGTTCGGCGCCGCGCCCTGCGTCACCTGGACAAGGGCAGGGTGGTGATCTTCGGGGCCGGTACCGGCAATCCGTATTTTACCACGGACACGGCCGGTGTTTTACGGGCCCTGGAGATTGACGCCGATGTCCTGATGAAGGCGACCCGCGTCGATGGTGTCTATGACCGGGACCCGGAAAAACATCCGGACGCGGAGCGTTTTGACAGCCTGACCTATACCCAGGTCCTGCAGCAGAATTTGCGGGTAATGGATGCCGCCGGCATCTCGCTGGCCCGGGAAGAAAATCTGCCTATCTTTGTCTTTAACATGAAGACGGCAGGCAATATCGCCAGGGCGGCAGCCGGAGAAAAAATCGGGACGCTGATTGCCGCGTAAAAGAAGCATGTCCCTGTTGCCGGTTGCACAGGGAACCTGAGCCGAAGGAGGACGACGATGTCAAACGAGGTAATTGAACAGCTCCGGGAAAAGATGGGAAGCCGCGTGGATGCCTTGAAGCGCGAGTTGGTCAGGATCAGGACCGGCCGGGCTTCACTGTCACTGCTTGACGGGATCACCGTGGAGGCCTACGGCAGCAAGACGCCGCTCAACCAGGTCGCGACCTTGACCATCCCGGAGAGCCGCCTGATTGTGATTCAGCCGTGGGACCCTCAGATGCTGGCGGTCATCAGCAAGGCTATACAGGCCACCGATCTCGGTTTGACACCGGTCAACGACGGCAAGGTTATTCGCCTGGCTATCCCGCAGCTCACCGAGGAGCGGCGCAGGGAACTGGTCAAGAAGGTCGGCAAAATCGCCGAGGAATTCAAGGTGGCGGTGCGTAACGTCCGGCGCGAAGCCATTGATCTGCTGAAAAAACAGAAAAAGGATAAAGAAATATCCGAAGACGATCTTTTTCGTCTCCAGGATGAGGCCCAGAAGGAGACCGACCTGTTTATCAAGCAGATTGACGAGATCGTGGCCGGCAAGGAAAAGGAAGTCATGGAGGTGTGATGCCCCCATCACCCCTGAATTATGCATGCCGCGTCTCCTCCGGATATTCGTCTGGTTCCGGTCCATGTCGCCATTGTCATGGACGGCAACGGCCGCTGGGCTGAAGAGCGAAAGCGGCCCCGGCTGTTCGGCCACAAGGCCGGAGTCGATTCCGTCCGGACAGTTGTTGAAACCGCCAGGGAGATCGGGGTCCGGCACCTGACCCTGTACGCCTTTTCCACTGAAAACTGGCGCCGTCCCGCTTTCGAGGTCAAGGGGCTTATGACCCTGCTCAAGACCTACCTGCAGTCCGAGCTGACAACCATGCTGAAAAATGATATTCATCTCCGCTGTATCGGTCAGCAGGACCGCCTTCCAGCCGATGTCCGCAAGGCCCTGGACATGGTCATGGCCCAGACCGCCCATTGCACCTCGATGACCTTGAACCTGGCGCTCAGCTACGGCAGCCGCAGCGAGATTGTCCGGGCGGCACGGCAGCTGGCCGGCAAGTGCGCCGGCGGTGAACTGGCGGTCCGGGACCTGAACGAGGAACTGCTCTCCAGTCACCTCTATACTGCGGGGCAGCCTGACCCGGATCTCTTTATCCGGACCGGCGGCGAGAGGCGCTTGTCCAATTTCCTGCTCTGGCAAGTCTCCTACGCGGAGCTCTATTTTACTGATATCAAGTGGCCCGAATTCGGGCGGGAGCAGTTTCTTGAGGCGGTTGCCGTTTACGGCACGCGTCAGCGCCGGTTCGGCAAGACCGGGGCGCAGCTGCGACAGGGGTAAGAGGCAGTGGGCCGCGTTATTCCCGGTTTGACCATGGTCGCCCTCTGGGTGCTGCTTCTCTTTGCGGCGTCCGCAACCCTGTTCTGGCTGGGGATCATGCTGCTGGCGGTCATCGCCCTGCATGAATATTTTCGCATGACCGTCAGGCAAGGTGACAGCCGGCTCCTGGCCGCGGCGGTCATCACCGTGGCCCTCCTGCCGGTCGGCGCGGCGGTGCTGCAGCGCCCTGATTCGGTTATGGCCGGGCTGTTTCTGGGTCTGCTGGGCACCATTGTCGTGGCCCTTTTCTTTTATCGCCGCCTTGACAATGTTTTTGATTTTATCAGCCGTTCCGCTTTCGGGGTCGTGTATATCGGTTTTTGTCTCGCCCACCTGGTGTTGATCCGTTTTCTGCCCCTGGGGATTGCCTGGCTTTTCGTCCTCACCGCCATTACCGCCGGCGGCGATACCGGGGCCTACTATATCGGCAGGGCCTTCGGCCGGCGCAAGCTCTGTCCCGGCATCAGTCCCAACAAGACCGTGGCCGGCGCCCTGGGCGGGATATCGAGCGGGATCCTGGCCGCGCTCCTGGCCGGCCGTTTTCTGCTGCCGCAGGTCAGTCTGCCTCTGATCGGCCTTGCGGCCCTGGGGTTATCCGTGATCGGCATCCTCGGCGATCTGGCCGAATCAATGATCAAGCGTTCCGAGGGGATCAAGGACACCGGGACCATCCTGGGCGGTCATGGCGGGGTCCTTGACAGGATTGACAGCCTGCTGCTTACGGCGCCGATTCTTTTTTATCTTCTCTCTATGGGACTGCTGTCATGAAAACAATCTCCCTGCTTGGTTCAACCGGTTCCATCGGCCGGAACGTCATGGCCGTGATTCGTCAGTTTCCCGGACGGTTCCGGGTCGCCGGACTGGCGGCAGGACGCAACATCGAGGCGTTGAAGCAGCAGGTTGTTGAATTTACCCCGGACTGTATTTCCGTGGCGGATGAAAACCTGGCCGCCCGGCTGGCCGCCGAACTGCCCCCTGAGTTCGGGGAGCGGATTTTCTGGGGGCCGGAAGGCAATCGAAAGGTGGCGACCGTGGAAGCCGCGGACATGGTGGTGGTCGCCGTGGTCGGGGCTGCCGGCCTGCTGCCGACGCTTGACGCTATTGCCGCGGGCAAGGACGTCGGCCTGGCCAACAAGGAGACCCTGGTCATGGCCGGTTGCCTGGTCATGGCGGCGGTCCGGCAACACGGGGTGCGGCTGCTGCCTATCGACAGTGAACACAGCGCCATTTTTCAGGCCCTGGAGGCCGGCCGGCGGCAGGATGTCGGCCGGATCATTTTGACCGCTTCCGGCGGGCCGTTCCGGTCCCGGAAAAAAGAGGAATTGGCGGCCGTCACCCCGGCCCAGGCCCTGAACCACCCCAACTGGGACATGGGACCCAAGGTTTCCATCGATTCCGCGACCCTGATGAACAAGGGACTGGAGGTCATCGAGGCCCGCTGGCTTTTTGATATGGAGCCGGACCGGATCAGCGTGGTCGTTCACCCCGAGTCGATCGTCCATTCCCTGGTGGAGTTCGTCGACGGTTCGGTGGTCGCCCAGCTTGGCATCCCGGACATGCGGATTCCTATTGCCTATGCCCTGTCATACCCCGAACGTCTCGGGCTAGGCCTGTCCCGGCTCAGTTTGTCCAATTGTGGTAAACTGAGTTTTGAAAATCCTGATTATGACCGTTTCCCGGCTCTGCAGCTGGCCTTTGCTGCCCTGGCCAAGGGCGGGATTAAACCGGCCGTGCTCAATGCCGCCAACGAGGTGGCGGTGGCGGCCTTCCTGGACGGCCGGCTTGGTTTCTGCGATATCGTCAAGGTGGTGGCCGCAGCACTTGACCGGGTCGACAATGGAGAGCAGCTGGATTTGCAGGCTATTCTTCAGGCCGATGAACAGGCCCGCCTGGTTGCCCGGCACGAGATCAGTTTGCTGCAGGGCTGATCGTTACTCTCTGATCGGAAGAAAGAACGTATGGATTCTCTTATCTCTTTTATCGTCGTCCTCGGCATCCTTATTTTTGTCCATGAACTGGGCCATTTTCTTGTCGCCAAGATGTTCGGGGTCAAGGTGCTCACCTTTTCCCTGGGCTTCGGACGCAAGGTCGTGGGCAAAAAGTGGGGTGATACCGAGTATATTATCAGTATTTTTCCGCTTGGCGGCTACGTCAAGATGTTCGGTGAACAGCCTGATGACGAGGAAATCGACCCGGCCGAGCGGCATCGCTCCTTTTCCCATAAGCCCGTGTGGCAGCGTTTCGGGATTGTGGTCGCCGGTCCCTTTTTCAACCTGCTTTTTGCCGTTCTCATTTTTTTCTTGATGTTCTCCCTGGCCGGGCTGCCCGCACCCGTGGATACGACCCGGATCGGCCAGGTGGCTCCCGGCTCGGCGGCCCAACGGGCCGGTCTCAAGGCCGGCGATTTGATCCTCGGCATCGACGGCCACAAAACCGGTTCCTGGCGGCAGGTCTCGAAGTTGATTAAAGAGAGCGGCGGCAAGGAAGTGCAACTGCTGATAAAACGCCGGGGTGCTCGGTTGAAAATCAACGCCGTTCCGGCCATGGAGCAGATGAAGAACCTGTTTGGCGAGGAGGTGGGCCGGCGCTACATGCTGGGCATCAGCCGCAGCAACCAGGTGGTCTACAGGAAGACATCCTGGGGCGAGGCGGCCAGGGCGTCCTTGATCCAGACCTGGAACCTGATCTACCTGACGATCCTGGGGATCGTCAAGATTATTGAACGGGTGGTGCCGGCCTCGGAACTCGGCGGCCCCATCCGCATTGCCCAGATCGCCGGGGCGGAGCTGGCCGTGGGCTGGCTGAATTTTGCCTACTTCATGGGGCTGCTCAGTGTCAATCTCGGCATTCTGAATCTCCTGCCCATCCCGGTGCTGGACGGCGGCCACCTGATGTTCCTGACCATTGAGGGGGTTCGCCGCCGGCCGCTCAGCGAGCGGACCATGGAGATGAGCCAGAAGGTGGGTATTTTTCTGCTCGGCTCGTTGATGATTTTTGTCTTTTACAATGATATTCTCAGGATTGTCCGGCAATGGATGGGGTCCTGATATTGGCCCTGGAGACCGCCACCGGCTGCGGCGGCGTGTCCCTGACGCTTGGCGGCATGCATAGCGGCCGTCTCCTGGCCGAGTGCACCTGTCAGCCGGAGGTTTCCCATTCCCGGCGTCTGCTCGGCAGTGTGCAGTGGATCATGGCGGCAGCCGGAGTGAACTGGAGTGACCTGGACGGCATCGGCGTGAGTCTCGGCCCCGGCAGTTTCACCGGCCTGCGGATCGGCATGGCGGCGGCCAAGTCGATTGCCATGGCCGCCGGCAAGCCGCTTATCGGGGTCCCCACCCTTGATGCCCTGGCCTTCACCTGTGCCGGCAGTGACCGGCTGCTGGGATGTCTGCTTGACGCGCGCAAGCAGGAGGTGTATGCGGGGTTTTACCGGATAGGCGCGGACGGCGATCCCCGGTCTCTCGGGGTCCCCATGGCCATCAGCCCGGCTGACCTGGCCGGGCGGATCAGCGAGCCGGTTCTGCTGGCCGGACCGGGCGCCGCCGTTTACCGGGAGTTGTTCGCGGGCTTCGACAGTGTCCGTATCCTGCCGGCGCCTTTTTCTTCGCTCCGGGCGGCCACGGTCGGTTTCATTGCCGGGGACATGCTCGGCCGGGGCCGGATCATGGACCCGGCGACGGCCGCGCCTCTTTACGTGCGGGCCTCGGAGGCGGAACTGAATTTTCTGAAGACGGGTGGCCGGACAGGGGAGACGGCAGGCGGAACAGGATGATAAAACGGAAGAAAACACGGCAGATCAGGATCGGGGATGTGGCCATCGGCGGCGATGCCCCCATAACCGTGCAGTCCATGACCAACACCGATACCCGGGATGCGGAGGCCACCGTCGCCCAGATCAGGAATCTGATCGGCGCGGGCTGCGAACTGATCCGGGTAGCGGTCCCTGATATGGAGGCCGCCGCGGCGATCAGGTCGATCCGGGACGGCATCACCATTCCGCTCATTGCCGATATCCATTTCGACTGGCGTCTTGGCGTGGCCGCCATGGAGAGCGGCGCCCAGGCCATCCGCATAAATCCCGGCAACCTGGGGGGGGCGGATAAACTCGGCCGGGTCGTTGATGCGGCCAAGGCGCACCGGGTGCCGATCCGGGTGGGCGTCAATTCCGGTTCCATTGAAAAGGATCTCCTGAAACAGTATGGCTATCCGACTCCGGACAATCCCCGGGCCTTGATCGAAAGCGCCCTCAGAAACGTGGGCCTGCTCGAGGAACAGGGGTTCCGGGAGATCAAAATTTCCATCAAGTCCTCCGACACCCTCACCACTATTGCCGGATACCGGGAGCTCTCCGCCAAGACGGATTATCCCCTCCATCTCGGCGTGACCGAGGCCGGCGGCCTGATCGCCGGCACGGTCAAGTCCAGCGTGGCCCTGGGAATCCTGTTTTTCGAAGGCATCGGCGATACCTTCCGCATTTCCCTGACCCGGGACCCGGTGGAGGAGGTGCGGGTGGGCTTTGAGCTGTTGCGGGCCCTGCGGATCAGGGAGAGGGGGCCGGAGATGATTTCCTGCCCCACCTGCGGCCGGACCCGGATCGATCTCTTTTCCCTGGCCGAAGCCGTGGAAAGGCATCTGCAGACCATGGAGACCAGGCTCAAAGTAGCGGTCATGGGTTGCGTGGTCAACGGTCCCGGCGAGGCGCGGGAGGCGGACATCGGCATTGCCGGCGGCAACGGCCTGGGCATTATCTTCAAGAAAGGCAAAATCATCAGGAAGGTCAGCGAGGACCGGCTGCTCGCTGTTTTCCTGCGGGAACTGGACAGGATGGAGCAGGAAAGCGGCGGCAAGGAGTGAGCTGCAAGTCAAGATCCTGAATCCGTGACGGTTTGAGGTGATATTCCATGCAATATGTGGAATTTATTGCATTTTTGCTGAATAAACGTGTTTTCCGGCCTGCACCGCGCCGCCCTGCGGGGACGCCCGGTAACGGTGCATCTGCACCGTTATCGAACGCTCACGGATACAAGGGCATTTTATGCACCATTTTATGGTGCATAGAATGCACCCTACAGGGTTTGCGGCAGATGGAGGCCGTTGATAAACGGCTTGTTATGGTGCATGGAATGCACCCTTGTCTGAAACCTATAACTGTAATTTCTTAATAAACTATGCGATATTCACAGATGCTGTTGCCGACAACCAGGGAAACCCCGTCTGAAGCCGAGGTGGTGAGTCATCAGCTTTTGCTGCGCGGCGGCTTTATTCGTAAACTGAGTGCTGGCGTGTACACCTACCTGCCCCTGGGTCTTGCGGTCATACAGAAAGTGGCGCAGATCGTGCGCGAGGAGATGAATCGGGCCGGAGCCCAGGAACTGCTCATGCCCATGGTGCAGCCGGCTGATTTGTGGCGGGAGTCCGGCCGCTGGCAGAAGTATGGCGCCGAACTGCTGCGCTTTACCGATCGCCATGGCCGCGGTTTTTGTCTGGGGCCGACCCATGAAGAGGTTATTACCGATCTGGCGCGGAGTGAGCTGCAGTCTTACCGGCAGCTGCCGAAAAATCTCTACCAGATTCAGACCAAGTTCCGCGATGAGATCCGGCCCCGGTTCGGGCTCATGCGCGGCCGGGAATTTGTGATGAAGGACGCCTATTCCTTTGATGTCAGTGACGAGGCGGCCGGGCTGTCGTACCAGAAGATGTTTGACGCCTATCACCGTATTTTCAGGCGTTGCGGCCTGGAGTTCCGGGCGGTGGAGGCGGATACCGGCACCATCGGCGGCTCTTTCTCCCACGAGTTCATGGTCCTGGCCCGGACCGGCGAGGATACCCTGGTTATCTGTGAGCAGTGCAGTTACGCTGCCAATGTCGAAAAGGCCGCAATCGTCCCGCCGGAGACCGGCGCGGCCGGGCTGGCGCCGGTGTTGGAAATGACCAGGGTCTCGACGCCGGGAGTAAAAAAGGTGGAGCAGGTGGCCGCTTTTCTCGGCGTCCGGCCGGCCGATATCATCAAGACCATGGTTTATCTCGTTGATGGCGACCTTGTTGCCGCGCTTGTCCGCGGCGACCGGGAAGTGCAGGCGGTCAAGCTGAAGAACCTCCTGGGGGCGACCGAGGTGGAGCTGGCCGACGACAAGACGGTCTATCAGAAGACCAAGCTGCCGGTGGGTTATCTCGGGCCGGTGAACCTGCCGTTGAAGGTGGTGGCGGACCAGGAGGTTATGGCGATGGTCAACTGTGTTGCCGGTGCCAATGAAAAACAGTATCACCTGACCGGGGTGCAGCCGGGCCGGGATTTTGTGCCGTTTCTGTCCGGGGACCTGCGACAGGTCACCGCCGGGGACCGCTGTCCCTCCTGCGGCGGCCCGGTGCAGCTGATCGAAGGTATCGAGGTCGGTCATATCTTCAAGCTGGGCACGGCTTACAGTGAGGCCATGAACGCCACCTTTCAGGACAGCGACGGCAGTGAAAAGCATTTTGTCATGGGCTGTTACGGCATTGGCGTCAGCCGGATCGCGGCAGCGGCCATTGAACAGAATCACGACCGGCACGGGATCATCTTTCCCCTGCCTGTCGCCCCTTTTCAGGTTATCCTGCTCAACCTCGGCGTGAAAAACGAGGCGACCACCAGGGCCGCCGAACAACTCTACCACGATCTGCAGGACCGCGGGGTCGAGGTCCTCTATGACGACCGGGACGAGCGGCCCGGCTCCAAGTTCCAGGATGCCGACCTGATCGGGATTCCCTACCGGGTCACAGTGGGCAGGACCTATGAAAAAGAGGGCCGGGTCGAGGTCCGCCGCCGCCGGGACGGTCATACCGAGACCATTGAATATGATCAGGCCGCGGCCACGGTGGCCGGGATGATCAACAGGGAGCTGGCCGCCATGGCCGGCTGAACGGGCAAGCAGGTGCCGGTCATGGTCGAAAAGCATTCTCAGGCTGCCCTGCCTGATCTCCGGAGACTCCTCGCCCTGGCCTCGAGTTACCTGCATGGTGTGGATCTGGCACCGCTGACCAGGGCTTACGAGTTTGTCCGCGACCGCCATGCCGGCCATCTCCATGTCTCGGGGGAGTCCTACGTTCAGCATCTGTTTGACGTGGCCACCACCCTGGCCTCCATGAAACTCGACCTGGACAGTATCGTGGCCGGTCTCCTGCATGGTACGCTCAAGGAGGGGGTTGCCACGGTGGCGGAGCTTGAGGACCTGTTCGGCCCGGAAGTGGCCAGCATTGTCAACGGCTCGACCCGGATAACCAATGTCCCTTACAACAGCAAGCTGACCAACACCAAGCTGGCGCAGGCGGAAAACACCAGGAAGCTGTTCCTGGCCATGAGCGCCGATATCCGGGTCCTGCTGGTCAAGCTGGCCGACCGTTTGCAGGACATGGTCACGCTCGGCTCGGCCGACGAAAAGCGGCGGCGTCATGTCGCCGCTGAAACCATGGATCTCTTCGCGCCCCTGGCCGGCCGTCTCGGCATTGACTGGATGAAGCGGGAATTGGAAGATCTGGCATTTCAGTACCTGTTCCCTGCCGAGTACGCCGATATCACCGCCCGCCTGGAGAGTTCCCTGGTTCAGCGCCAGGCCTATGTGGATGAGGTAAAGGCCATTCTCAATAAAAAGTTGAGAGCGAACAACATCAACCCCATCCGGATTATCGGCCGGCCCAAACATCTCTATTCCATCTATCGAAAGCTGGTGGCCCAGAATATTTCCCTGGAGCGGGTGTATGACAAGGTGGCCTTCAGGATCATCGTTCACTCCGTCAAGGAATGCTATGAGGCCCTGGGTACGGTCCACGCCGACTGGCCGCCGGTTCCCGGCCGGATCAAGGACTTTATCAGTGTTCCCAAGGCAAATAATTACCAGTCCCTGCACACCACCGTGATTGGCCCGCACGATTATTTTATCGAGATCCAGATCCGGACCGAGGACATGGACCGGGTGGCCCAGGAAGGTATTGCCGCGCACTGGGCCTACAAGGAAGGCCAGAAGATAAACGGTAAGGATGTGCGGTTGTTCAAGAGTATCAAGAGGCTGGTGCAGAACCTGCAGGAGGTTGAAGACCATCGCGAGTTTCTTGAATCGGTGCGGGGCGAGCTGTTTGAATCCGATGTCTACGCCCTTACCCCGACGGGTGAGGTCAGGGAGCTGCCGGCGGGCAGCACCCCCATTGATTTTGCCTACTCCATTCATACGGCGGTGGGCGACCACTGCAGCGGGGCCAAGGTGAACGGCCTGCTGGTCACCCTGAAGTATAAATTGCAGCATGGCGATATCGTCGAGATCATCACCCGTAAGAACCAGCAGCCCAAGCGGGCCTGGCTGCAGATCGTCAAGACCAGCCGGGCCAGGACCAGGATTCGTCAATGGCTGCGGCGGGAAGAAAAGGAAAAGTTTTTGCACCTGGGCCGTGAGATCTGCGAGCGGGAGCTGAAAAAACATGATGCCACTCTTAAAAAGCTGGTTAAAAGCGGACACCTCCGGGTGTTGCTGAAGAGCCTGAACTGCAATTCGCTTGAGGATATGCTGATCAAGGTGGGCTCCAGGGTTATCTCGGTGCCATCTTTGTTGCGAGCCCTGCAGCCGGAAGAGTTCCGCGCGGCAGAGGAAAAGCGGCGGGAAAAGGAGCTGCTTGAAAAGACGAGGCGTTCGGAGCAGAGCCTGGCCGCGGCGCCGGCAAATGAAGTCATCGATATCGACGGCATGGACGATATGCTGGTGCGGATCAGCCAGTGCTGCAAACCAGTGCCCGGTGATGATATTGTCGGCTTCATTACCACCGGCCGGGGGATTTCCATCCACAAGGTTGATTGTCCCAACCTGCGGATGACCGATCCCCAGCGCTGGATGTCCGTCACCTGGTCCGGATCAACCCGGACCCGGCATCGTTGCAAGGTGCTGGTCCGGGCGGAAAACAGGAAGAATATCCTGGCCGATATCAGCAGTACGATCAGTTTGGACGATGCGGACATCATCGAACTCAACGCTCGGACGACCGCCGATAACCTGGCCGAGTTGAGTGTGGTCCTGGAGGTTGTCGACCTCGGGCACCTGCAGGTCATCCTGCAGCATCTGCGGCAGATGCCTTCGGTTATTGAAGTGCGCAGGCGTTAACGACAATGGCGGCGGCCGAGTTGTGCGAAGTTTGTGGCAATGAGCTTGACAACGCGGTGGCGTGCTGCCCCTTCTGCGGGATGAAGCGGGCCGCCACGCCCCGGCGGACCGGCGGTCCGCAATTCCGGGTCGTCAACCTGGAAAAGGGCTTGCCCCTGGTTCACCAGGCATTGTCGCGGCTGCAACAGGAAATAGAATCAGCGCGTCGGCAGGGCTGCCGGGTGCTGGTGCTTATTCATGGTTACGGTTCCAGCGGCAAGGGCGGGGCCATCAGAAAAGAGGTCAGGCGGCAACTTATGTATATGCTTGATAGTCACCGGTTGAATGACGTCCTGCCGGGCGAAGAGATTGACCCGCGAACCGGTCGAGGCCGCCAGTTTCTGCGGCGTTTTCCTTTTCTGGCCGCCTATCTCAGACAGGCAAATCCCGGCGTTACGCTGGTGGTCTTCTGATATTTCCCGGATCCGTGAATGTTCGAGAACGGTGCAGGTCCTGGAACAACTCAGCTAATATAATGCGTTTTTAAATGTCCAGAATTCCCGCCTCTGCGGGATGACGGATTGTTTGTTTTTTTGTTGTCATTCCCGCAGAGGCGGGAATCCTGTTTGTCCGGCTGAGCTTGGTATATGAGCATTTTCTATAAAAAGTCAACTCCCTCTCCGTGGTATTTCATGTCTCTGCCGGCAAGGCCCTATTATGGTTGAGCCGGGATCTCTTGTCATGCATACAAGAACAGAAAACGATTGACGAAATAGAATGAACGTCTTAAGAATACTCAAATTGTGCCAAATGTTCAAAGAGCTGCCTCTGCTGTGTTTTGTTTGCTGCCCTAACTGCCATCTGCTTGGAATAGTTTTTTCGGGTGATTCCACTTCAGATTGGTAGTGAAAGGTTGAGTGTCAAGACTCCGAAGACAGGTCATCTACATGGAATTGCAAGGGTTAAATAAACATGAGGCGCTGACGGCGTTGTCCGAGTGCTATAGCTGCCCATGGATCGAGTATGATGAGCAGATCACCGCTCCGCTGCTTCTTCTCCTTCGGCTTGACCTGGAGAAGCTGAAAAAAGAGGGCTGGTTCCCCCGCCGAATTGAAAACGGCCGGGCCGACGTTATCGCCTCGGCCCCCAGTCCTGAGCTGGCCCAACGGATCAAAAACCTGCTGGGGTGCGAGGCTGTCGACTTCCATGTAACGCTGCCCGACGACCTTTACCGAATTATCGAGAACAATCAGGATATCAATCCGGGATTTCCCCCCAGCGCCGGTCGAACGCCGCTGGCCAAGGTGCGAACCTATCTGGCCGAACGACGGTCGCTGTTCGCCCGCTACCGGACCCTGTTGGCCAAGGCCCGGACAGGGCTCGCCTTTGTCCGCACCGGTTTTGCCTTTATAACGATCTCCCTGCTGTTTGTCCGGATTCTTGGCACCGGCTACCTTCTTTTACTGGAGGTTCCCCTGCTGGTAGCCGGTACCGTCATGTTGTGTGACGGACTCAGGTGGTATTTTCCGGTCCGGAAGATTTATGCCGGCCTGCCGGTCTGTGCGACTACCGAGCCGACCGGCGGCACCAGCGTCCTCGAAGTGTACAACGAGAATGAGGCACCTTTTTTCAAGCGCACCGGCGTGGTGCTGGGCGCGGCAGAGTTGCGCGCCGGATGGTCCGGCCTGTCACCGGTCATGCGGCGCCGCTACCTGGCCAGTGACCGGACGGATTTTGCCGAGGAAAGAACCCTGCTCGCCTGCTTCCGGACCAAAATGGCCATGGCCCGGACCGGCCTCGCCTTCACTCGCTCCGGCCTTGCTTTCCTCAGTCTCGGCTTCGGCCTCGTCCGGCATTTCCACGCCAGCCGCTGGCTGCCCTTTGACCTGGGGTTGATCGTGATCGGCGGCTTAATGGCTATCGAGGGTTTTTTCTGGTATTTCCACGGCGGCCGCCAGGCCGGAGTTGAAGGCCTGATCTCGGTAAAGAAAAAATTCTCCATGTCCAGTATTTGGGATTCTTTCTTTCCGCACCAGCACCCTCTGCCCGCCGGTACCGACGAACAGACAAGGCCCCTGCCGGTAAAAAGTTCCTATGCCCCGGGGGTGTGGGCAACCACCGGCGTGGCCCTGGAGCGGACGGTGCTGGCTGAGCGCCGGAACGTCATGGCCCGGCTGCGGACCGTCATGGCCCGGGCTCGGACCGGCTTTGCTTTTATCCGCACCGGCCGCAGTATCTTTATGATCGGCGTGGCTTTCCTCATGTATTTTTACGGCTCCCGCGACATCGGCTGGTCCGTCTTTACTTATGCTATGATATTCATCGGTCTAATCCTGATGGCGGACGGCTTTTATTGGGCGTTGCCGGCCGAACGGATAAAAAGTCAGTTCCCTTATTGTTACTGCGATATGGAGATTACTATTCCTGATTACGGTACCCCCGGCCGATTTTGGAAAAAAGCGGTGTTCAGCAATGAATAAGCCTGAGATCCAAGTCCTGGCCCGGCCGTTTTTTTCAGCCGTTGAGGGGGTGCCGCCCTTGATCCTGGAAGAGGCAGCGCAGGCGGCCGCCCTGCGCGGCGTGCCCCTGGCCCGCATTCTGCACACCGAATTTCACGTTCCCCGCGAACATCTTCTCCAGGCCCTCTCCGATTATTATGGCTGCCCGGTTATTGAATATGACGAACGGCTGCCGATTCCGCCGGAACTGCTCACCGGCCTGCCGGGCGACCGGCTGGCCCAAAGTGGCTGGTTCCCGGTGATCAAGGGCTCTGACGGTACGGTGCAGATTGCCGCCAGCGACCCGTCGGATCCTGCCGTCCTGGCCGAGGTTCAGGAAATCCTCGGACCCGGTAAATACAAGTTCCTGGTTGCGCTGCCCGACGACGTCCAATGGTTTATCCAGGATTTTCTGCACGCCAAGGTGGGTAAGCTTATCGGCACAGAGAGGACCGGTCTTGCCTTCTGGCGTAATATTATGGCCCAGTGGCGGACCAGGCTTGCCTGCTATCGCACCGACATGGCCAGAGCCCGGACCGCCCTGGCCTTTGTCCGGATGGGCCTTTCCTTCAGCGCCATCTCCCGCGCTTTATTGAGCAGTGAGCGTTTTCATGTTCCGTCCGTTTTGTCTTATGCCGTGCTGGTGATCGGTGTGATCATTATATTCTGCGCGCTGCCGGTCTACCTGCGGGTGCGCGGGTCACGCCTGACGCCGCCGCGACATCAGACGCTGGTCGAGGTGACCGCCGCCACTCTGCTTTTCCTCGAAGATTTTCATGATCTCGAGCATACCGGGGCCAAGAAACCATCTCTCAAGGCAACTATGCTGTCCAGGCTCGTCGATTTCCTTGCCAATTACTGCACCATCCTCTATCCTGTTCCTGCCAGCCTGGAACGAACCCACCTGGCCCGGGAGCGCAACGTGCTGGCCGCGCAGCGAACCATTGCCGGTTGTTACCGGACTATCTATGCCCGGGCCCGAACCGGGCTCGCCTTTATCCGCACCGGTATTGCCTGTCTGGGGGTCGGCATCGGCCTGACCGGTTATTTCGGCCTGAGTTTCTACAGTATTTTTGATGTTATACTGATCCTGTCCGGTCTGCTGATGATCATTGACGGTCTGCTTTGGTATATGCCTGTCCGCAAGGAACAGGCGGAACTGCCCCGGACCCGGAGCGCCGTGCTGGGGAGCTGAGAGGTTATCATGAAGACCGAACATAAGATCTATCTCTCGAACCTGGTCTACATCGTCCTGATCATCGTGGTCGGCAGCTATGCCATGAATGATCTTGACCAGTTGCTGACCAAGTTTCGCTTTACGGTGATTGCCGATGACCTGAATATGTCCTTGCTGGAGATGCGTCTGGCGGAAAAAAATTACGTCATCTATGGCGATGCGAGTGCCTTGCAGGATATCCACAACAAAATCGCCGCCGCCACAACTACCCTGATTCAGAATAAGCAGGACATTATCCGGGCGCTTGGCCAGGAGAGGTTCGACCTGCTGCGGAAGTATATGTACGTCTATGCCACCCTGGCTGAGAAAATTCACCGGAAAGGACTCAAAGACCAGTGGAGTCTGCAGCAATTGCGGGCGGCCGGCCATAAACTCGAGCTTTTCTCGAATAAGACCACGATTGCCGAGCGTAAGCAGGTAACCTCGATCGTCAACCGGTCTAAAAGGGTCCTCCATTACTCTTTTTGGACCATAGTTTTTGTTGCCATTGTTCTCAGTCAGTTCATTGTCCGCAATATCACCACCTCGCTGCGCCGGATCGTGGCCATGACCCGTTTGATCTCCAAGGGAAATTTCCAGTTGATTGAGCAGAAACATGCCAAGGATGAGATGGGGGCAGTCATTGAGGCGATCAACATCATGGCCCTGGAGTTGAAGAAGCGGGAACAGGAACTCATCCAGTCCAGACGGCTGGCCTCCATCGGCATCCTGGTAGCCGGGGTGACCCATGAACTCAGTAATCCTTTGAACAATATCTCCATGATCGCCCAGACTTACGCCGAAGTCTATGACCAGCTCAGCAAAGAGGAACGCCTCGGATTCATGGCCCAGGTGGAAGAGCAGGGTGAGCGGCTCCGGGTTATCATCAAGAATCTGCTTGATTTCTCACGGCCCAAGGAGCTGCAGCTCGCCGAGACCGAGGTTAACGGGATCATCCAGAAGACGATTGAGCTTATCCAGAATATGCTTGAGGTCTCCAACATCAAACTGCAATTAGAGCTCGCCGAAGATCTGCCGACCGTCTATGTTGACAAACATCAGATCCTGCAGGTTCTCATTAACATCACCACCAATGCCATCCAGGTGATGACCGACATGGACAGCGGCGGCGAACTGCGGCTCAGCAGCCGTTATCTGGCGGACAGCGATGACGTTGAAATTGAGATCAGTGACAACGGTAAAGGTATTGCCCCCGAGTTCCTGGATCATATCTTCGACCCTTTTTTTACCACCAAGGGCGACAGTGGTACCGGTCTCGGCCTTTGGGTGAGTTATGGAATTATCAAAAATCATGGCGGGATGATCCGCGTCGAAAGTTCTGTCGGCGCCGGTACCGCTTTTTTTATTACTTTGCCGAGTTGCAAGAAAAGCAAGAGGTGTCCAGATGTCTCAGTTTAGCATAATGGTAATTGACGACGAGAAGATTGTCGGCAGCATGGCGCGACTCTCATTGGAAAAGGAAGGCTACGATGTTGAGACATTCCTCGACGGGGAAAGCGCCCTTGAACGGATTAAAGAGAAGTTTTTCCATGTGGTTATCACCGATTTTAAAATGAAGGGGGTTGACGGTCTCGAGGTGCTGCGCACCGTCAAGCGTCTTTATCCGGAAACAGCGGTCATCATGATCACCGCCTTTGCCAATCTTGATGTGGCCATAGAGGCGCTCCGCGACGATGTTCACGATTTCTTTCCCAAACCGGTGAAGATCAAAGAGCTGAAGGCCTCGGTCGAGCGGGCGCTGAAAAAGTTTAAAGAGAATCACGAGAGCTGAGCGGCGGGAGAGGAAACGACACGGAATGGCTCCTTCCTCCTCTCCGCACCCGTTGCAAAAAATTTTCCGGCGCCTGCGTTCACTGTGGCGATCGGCAACGGGCGGCCGCGCCGTAGAGCTGCCTGTCCTGTTTGCCAGGTTCCAGGCCGTTCTGGCCGCCAAGAACCGGGCCCTGGAGATCATCACCGACATGGGTGAAAAGCTGGGGGGGGACTATCTCTTTGATATCAATTACACCCAGAGTGCCTATGCCTCACTGTTCGAGGCCATGGAGGAGTCAATCAGCGCCTTTGCCAAGCTGACCGACAACCGCTATCCCGAGCTTGCCGAAGTCCTGGCGCGAATCGACGGCCTGATCCGGCGGATGCTGACCAGCACCGGACCGGGTTCGAACAAGCTGGTGCTTTTTCATGGCGATATTACCTGGGACCTGGCCGGCGAGGTGGGGGGCAAGAATTACCAACTGGCCGTCCTGCATAACGAACTCAAATTGCGGGTGCCTCCCGCCTTTGCGATTTCCACGGCCGCCTTTGACGAATATCTGCAACATAACGGCCTGACCGGGCAGCTTGCCGATATGGGGGACGAGGCGGCGGGCGGGGAGGCGGCGCTGGCAGCGATGCGCCGGGCCGTGCTGGCCGGCAGCCTGCCCCCGGACTTTGCCAAGGCCCTGGCTGCCGCGGTCCGGAAGATGCGCAGCCGCTGTGGCCGGCACTGCCGGCTGGCGGTACGCAGCAGTGCCGACGAAGAAGACGGTTTTTTTTCTTTTGCCGGTCAGTTTGAGAGCATTTTGAATGTGGAATGCACGGAATCTGCGGTGGCCGCGGCTTACCGGCAGGTGGTGGCCAGTCTTTTCCAGCCCGACGCCGTGGCCTATCAACGTCATTTAGGATATGGCCTCGGCCGGGTAAAAATGGCGGTCGCCTGTGTGGCCATGATCGAGGCCGAGGTCAGCGGGGTCGTCTACACGGCGGCGGCCGCCAACGATCAGGACACCCTGTTGATCAGCGCCGCCTGGGGGCTTGGTCCGGGGGTGGTCGACGGCCTCACCGATGCGGATCTCTACACGGTGCGCAAGGGCGAGAACCCGGAGTTAATCAATGTCCGGGTCGGTCGCAAGGAGTTGATGGTGGTCCGCAGCGAAGGCGGGGAGGGTACGACAACGGTCGCCACCCCGGAGGAGTTGCGGAGCAAAAGCTGCCTCAGCGAATCGCAGGTGCTCGAACTGGCCCGCCAGGCCATGACCATTGAGGCCTTTTATAAGAGCCCCCAGGATATCGAATGGGCGCTGGACGGCCAGGGGCGCTGTTATTTTCTCCAGACCCGCGGGTTGCGGCTGGGGGAAGTGGAGGATTCCGCGCCGGCAGCCGCTCCCCTGCCGCCGGAAGACCTGCCGGTGCTGATGCGCAACCGGGGGACCGTAGTTCAACACGGGGCCACTGCGGGCCGGGTCTTTATCCTGCAACATGTCGATGACCTTGACCGGGTCCCCAGAGGATCGATATTGGTGGCCAGGCACGATTCCCCCCATTTTGTCCGGGTTATTCCCTTTGTCAACGCGATCATCACCGACCTTGGCACGCCGACCAGCCACATGGCCTCGATCTGCCGGGAATTCGCCATCCCCACCGTGGTGAATACCGGCGATGCCACCACCGTGCTGACCGCCGGCCAGGAAGTAACGCTGGTGGCCGACAGTGGCGGGGACTGCACGGTGTTGCAAGGTGTGGCCCACGAACTGCTGCGGCGGCAACGGCGGGGGGCCGCCAATATGCGGGAAGTGTACGAGTACCGCCGGCAAAAGTACATCATGCGCTATATCGCCCCCCTCAACCTGGTTAATCCCCTGGAGGAGGAGTTCACGGCCAGGCGGTGCCGGACCTTCAACGACATGATCCGCTTTATGCACGAGATGTCGGTTCAGGCCCTGGTGGAAGGGGCGGTCCGGCAAGGTAACGGTCTCTTGAAACTTTTCGGGCGGCAGCGGGCGGTGCGCCGTCTGAAGATAGATCTGCCGCTCAAGATGCTGCTGGTCGATCTTGGCGGCGGAGTTGCCAAAGAGGCCGGAGCCGAGGTGACTTTCGACGAACTGACTTCCGTGCCGCTCCGGGCCGTTCTGCAAGGCATGATGCACCCCGGGGTCTGGCACGAGGAAGGCGTGGCGCTGCGGGGGCGGGACCTGATGGCGAGCATGACCAGGGCGGCCGATCTCAGCAATGCCGGGGCCACGGCCGGATACAACGTCGCCGTGGTCTCCCGGGAGTACGTCAACCTCAGCCTGCGTTTCGGTTATCATTTCAGCATGCTGGATTGCTACTGCGGCGACCGGCCGCGAAATAATCACATTTTTTTCCGTTTTGTCGGCGGGGCCGCCTCCATCACGAGCCGTTCCCTCCGTCTCCGGCTGATGGCCACCGTGTTGGCCGAATACGACTATGTTCTCAAAATCACGGGCGATCTTCTGGTCGCCAGGCTTTCCAATATCGGCCCGGATGAGATTTGCCGTATCCTTGACCAGACCGGCCGGCTCAGCGTCTATGTCAAGCAGCTTGATGCCCAACTCGATTCCGAGGAGAGCGCGGACCGGTTGGCCCGCGAGTTCCTCAGGGGCAATTACACCATCCAGCCTTGACCGGTCGCGGCTTGGGGCATGTCCACGTCTTCATCAACTGGTCAACAGGCTCTCCTGACCATACCGGCCGTCCCGCAAAATATTGGAGGAGTTTCCGCAGGTAGAGATACGACATTGTGGGAGGGGCGGTATTCTTCAGCCAAAGTGATATTTTTTTTGCGTAACCGCAGGAGAAGTGATAAAGGAGATGGTTCAGTAATATTTTGTCCATCATTCCGAACCTGTTCCCAATGATAAATTTGCTGTGACCGGCTGCGAAGCCTGCCGCTGTGGCCGGACTTTCAGGTGAAAGATGTCTCAAGGGGGCTCTCACCTGGAATATAAATGTAGAGGAGATGTTGACGATGCGACACCCTGATCATGGACGAACATATGCCGTCCGTATGTTGTTTTGCATTATATCGGTGTGGTTTGCTGCCATAACCGTGCCGGCCCTTGCAGGGGCCGGGGCGGCGGCGCCCCACGATTCCGTTGCCGGCCCGACAGAGCAGTTGAATATTTTCGGCAAGATTGTTAATCCGCACGGCGCAGGTGTTGAAGATGCCGAGATCACCGTTTTTCTAAACGGCAAGGAACTGAAGAACCCCCATACCGAGCACGGATACGGCGGCAAGGGAATCTATACGTCCCTTGACGGTAGTTTTCAGACGGTTTTCACCATCCCCCGGGGGGCGGCTGACCGGGAGGCGGCAATAAAACTTGAGGTCTACAAGTCCAGTTATGCCAGGGAAAAAATAGAAATTTCCAGCCGGAACCTTGCCCGGGGGCCGGCCGGCATCGTGGCCAAGGCCGATTTGCAGATCAAGCGCATTGCCGGGCCGGCCTTCTGGATCGCCACGGTTGTCTTTATCCTGGCTTATGTGCTTATTTCCTTCGAGCTGCTGCACCGGACCCTGGCCGCCATGCTCGGGGCCTCGTTCATGCTGGTGGTGAGCTACACCATCGGCACCATTGACCCCGATTATCATATTCTTTCCTATAAAAGCGCCATTCACGCCATTGACATGAATGTCATCTTCCTGCTCATGGGCATGATGATTATTGTCGGCATTCTCAAGCATACCGGGGTATTCCAGTGGTGCGCCTACAAGTGCTATCAGCTGGCCCGGGGCAACGTGGTTATCCTGGCCATTATCCTGATGAGCTTTACCGCCCTGGCCTCGGCTTTCCTGGACAATGTTACCACCATGCTCCTGTTGACGCCGGTCTCCATCGAGATCGCCCTGTCGCTCGGCATCTCCCCCCTGGCCCTGCTCATCCCGGAAATCATGGCCTCCAATATCGGCGGTACCGCCACCCTGATCGGTGACCCGCCGAACATCATGATCGGTTCTTACGCGGCCCTGACTTTCATGGACTTTGTCAAGGAACTGGCCCCGGTCTGTGTCGCCGCCATGGTGGTGCTGTTCGGCTATACCAGGCTGATCTACGGCCGCGACTATGCCAAGACCCATGTGAAGGATATCCAGGTCTTCATCGACCAACTGCGGGAAGAGTACCAGATCACCGATTCCACGCTGCTCACCGTCGGCCTGATCGTCATGGCCATGGTTGTCTCCATGTTCCTGACCCACGGCTACTGGCATATGGAGGTCTGCATCTCGGCCCTGTTCGGCGCGGCCGTACTCTTTACCTATGGCCTCCTGACCAAAAAAGTGAACCTGCTGGAACTGATTGAAAAGGATATCGAGTGGTCCACCCTGTTGTTCTTCATGTTCCTGTTTATCCTGGTTGGTGCCGTCAATGAGGCCGGGCTGCTTGATATCGTTGCCGACTGGGTCCTGCGCCTCTCTAACGACAACCTGAACACCTCCATCTGTCTTATCCTGTGGGTGTCGGCCATCATGAGCGCCTTTGTTGACAATATTCCCTTTACGGCCACCATGCTCCCCATTGTCGGTTACCTGACCCAGGTTATCCCCGGGGCCGAATCGGGCGTGCTCTGGTGGGCCCTGGCCTTTGGCGCCTGTTTCGGCGGCAACGGCACCATGATCGGCGCCAGCGCCAACGTAGTGACCCTGGGAATTGCCGAATCGGCAGGTCATCCCATCAAGTTTTTTGGTTTTATGAAAGTGGCCTTTCCATTTATGTTAATCAGTGTGGCCATTGCCAATGTATGGCTGCTGATTATTTATTAACAGTGACAGGCCGAGGTTATGGCAGTTTTTCGTTTGTGCCTGAATAATTATATTAGCAGATGATAACGAGGAGTTTGATATGGATATGGATACAACAGACAAAACGCTGAGACGTTTTCTCATCCCCCTGGACACGGGCGAATCATATGTTCGGCCGATCGCCTTTATGAAGTGTCTGGTCGCAACCCTGGGACAGCGGATTGAAAAGGTCACCCTGTTTCATGTCATGGCCGGCCGATATCTCAGCCAGCATATGACCAATATTGATGTTCGGGTTAGCAGCATCATCTCGACGGACCGGTTCAGGAAACTGCGGAGGGCCTATCTCGACCGTGAAATACGGCCGGCCCTGGAGGCGGCCAAAAAGGAGCTTGAATCCTCCGGCATCCAGGCGCCGGTCGAGATCGTCATCGATGATGGTGAGCCGGTGGAGCAGATTGTCAAAAAAGCCAACGAAGATGATTATTCAACCTTGATTCTGCAACGCAGCAATGCGTCAAGGGTTGAAGAAATGTTTGTCGGCAGTGTCACCTCGGGCGTCCTGCACCGTGAAGTAAATGGCACCATATATCTGCCCGGCACGATGGCGCAGACCGGGGCCTGTCCGCCGAAGAGTTGTCTCATCGCCCTTGGCGCATCACCCTGCGACCAGGTCGTACTCCAGAGGGCTGCGGTATTGCTGGCCGCCTGCGGCGACAATCTTGAGAAAGTCGTCCTGACCCATGTCCTGGATGTCGTCAAATGCAGTGAGGAGATGGTCGATGGCACGATTTCCGGGTCGTACATAGATGATCTGCTTGGCAAGGCGGCCGATTTTTTAGCAGCGCAGGGCATTGCAAAAAATAAAATCATCCAGGCCGTCGGTTGCGGTAATCCGGCCGATGTCCTGGTGGACGAAATCAATACGCAGGAGGTCGGCATTGTTTTCATGGGCAGGCGGGACCGGACCGCTTTAAAAGAACTCTTCATGGGCAGCATTTCCAGAAAGATTATCTATCGCTGTTCCAAGCGCACTGTTGTCCTGGTCAGCGCCGTCTAGGATGGGTAATAAACCTGAATCCGTGACGGTTTGAGATGACACTCCATGCAATAGATGGAATTTATTGTATTATTTTCCAATAAACTCATTTTATTGCCGTTACCGCGCCGCCCTGCGGTCCGCCCGGTAACGGATTCAGGATAAATAAAAAAAGTCAAAAATATTGCGTCTCCCGCGATTTTATAGTATCAGGCACTGTGTCTCTCGTTCATGCCGGAGAAGCGGACAGCCTCTCGGCCTCTCGTCTCCTTCGCCATGAAAGCCGCAGCCCACGGCCGCGGCAGGAGAAAAAACGAGGCATCAATGGTGTCGGGAAGTGGCTCAGTCTGGTAGAGCACAGCGTTCGGGACGCTGGGGTCGGAGGTTCAAATCCTCTCTTCCCGACCATATTAAATTAAAAAGGGATTTCAGATAGTCAATCTGGAATCCCTTTTCTTTTTGCATGGGCGGGAAGCGATCTATTTAAAAAAATAGCCTGAATTTAACAAAACATCCGGTCACCGGTACCTGCCAACCGCCATTCGCATCTTTACGGGCTTCACCTGTGACCCGGCCGGGTCGGCCAAGACCAGGTTGACCTGTCAACAGTTGTACCGAAGCCCATATTTTCCGGGCAACTTTATGCGCAGCCGTTGAATCATCCCTAGCAAGTCTTGAAGTCTCAATCCCCTCGTAATCGGGTCATTCTTTCCGACGAAGAATGAAACTTGCCTGGTTGCGTTATTGGGACCACAGCCACTTCCAGCAATAATTCTCCAATGGAATTAAGGGCTAATGAGTTTGCGGCAGAACTGTTAATGCCACGATTTATATACCAAGACCTTGTTGCCAGCCACGAACCAGGTTGGGACAGCATAAAAATATTATCTGACATGAGTGAGACATCTGACCTGGCA